>JACKQG010001531.1_pt1 | contig 31812 bp, 23 predicted proteins | sample 8237621 | NCBI WGS metagenome assembly JACKQG01 (sample SAMN15677084, study PRJNA649215) | marine metagenome | biome: marine; feature: Black Sea; material: saline water; isolation source: suspended particulate matter (SPM) from the Black Sea western gyre | collected 2013-06-09/2013-06-10 | depth... | reverse complement strand
CCCCTTTTGGCCAATCTCGGCGTCAGGCTCAAATTTCAATCCTCGAAATATTCATTATATTCCTGTGGTTGAAATTCTTGCCTTCCCCTCCGGGGCGGAGGCCCCTCTGGGCCGGCCTCCGGCTCGTAGAGCCTACGCCTCGGAGAGAGGCTTGACCTTGACCAAAATTGAACATTTTTCAAAAGTCGCACGTTGTCTTAAGGGTGAATATACGGTATTGTCCCCATTGAAAAAAGGGGCTGTCATTCCAACTTTGTAAGTCAACATACGATGAAAGTGCAGACCAGGCGTGGGGTGCGTGCTAAACTGCCACATTATATGAAGAAAAGGAGAATTGCCATGAGACGGAAGAGACTCAGAACACTAAATAGACAGGATGTCTTCCAAAGATTTCTTCTTTTCGGGTTTGTTTTGTGCCTTGGCGCGGTACTTGTGACCGATGTTGGAGCCTTTACCCTGAATGTGGTGGGATCAGACGGATCCCCGGTGGAGTCCTTTCGCTGGCTCCTCGAGGAAGACAATACCAATCTGACGGTGCCCGGCGCCAACGTGTCTGACAGTGTCAGCAATACAATCCATAATAGTTATTCCCCGGTGGTATCCCGCGGCACATCCAATGCTTCCTCGGTGGTCGTGAGTATCCCTGCGTCGTTACAGGGAAAGCGCTTTTATATATCGGTCCTTCCCACCCAAGGGTATGGCATGGCCGGCACCACCGTCAGCGTAGGGCAGGAAACCGTGAACATCGTGGTGGACCCGGTCCCCTGGCCCACGGCCCAGTTTTCCGTCTATGCATTTCTGGACCACAACCTGATCAACGACGGGCCCGATCCCACAGAACAGGGCTTGGGCGGGGCCGGTGTCTATGTCTATGATATAGCTGGGCAAGTGTTTTATGATGCGTTTGGAAATCCCCTCGGGACCATTTATAAAGAGAATGCGGACGGCACCATCCAGAAAGATGAGGAAGGGGTCCCCGTGGTTGAAACCCTTGGCAATGGCGTTGTCAGAACCCTTACCCAATACGATTTTGCCAGGGCCTCAGATCCAACCCGTCCGGACTATGACCCCAGGGCAAACCCCTATAGTCTACAAGTGGGAGAGGCCCTGGTAAAGTACATTGTTCCCGGTAAATACGGTATCAGGGTTATCCCCCCCGTTGAAGACGACGCGGGTGAGACCATGACCTGGACTCAAACCACCACCATAGAGGGGACCCCCACCATCGACGCCTGGGTCAAGGCCAATGAACCCAAGACATTCGTTGAAGGGTTTGGCGCGGCTTTCTGGCATGCGGCCTTCGGCTTTGTGAAGTTGAGTCCGGCCAGCTCAACATATAAGGGCCAAACCCTGAACATTCTCCCCTGGAATATCACGCCACCCCAAGGGACCGGATCCATTGAGGGGACCCTTCGCGTCAATCATTTCTCCAGACCTCCCACCCTTCAGGGGTATTTCGCAGGCGAGGCTGTGAAGGATGGATGGGTCGGGTTGAACGATCCTAATGTGCAGCCGGCGGTGACGCCGGCCGGCCTCTACGCGACCCCGTGCGATCCAAAGACAGGCTATTTCAAGATTGAAAACGTGCCGGTCGGCACCTACACCCTGGTCAACTGGGACGAGCCCCTGGATATGCTCTTCGGTTTCAGGACCGTGACGGTCCGGGAGGGTGAGAATGTCAATCTGGGTGATATCCTGGTCTTTCAGTGGTTCGGCCACATCGACGGAAAGATCTTTTACGATACCAACCAGAACGGCTTTCCTGATGCCGGCGAGGAGGGGATACCCGATCAAGCGATGAACCTCCGATTCCGGGACGGCACCATCTACCAGGCCACGGCCACCAACCAGCTTGGTAAATACTCCTTTCCCGAGGTCTTCCCGTTCTTCAAGTGGCTGATCCTGGAAGTGGATTTTCTCAGATATAAGGCCACGGGCCTCACCGCCGTGGTGGACTACGGTGGAGAGGTCCTGCCGGATGAGGGATGGGTTTATCCCTCACGGGATAAACTGTTCCCTCAGCCCCAGAGCACCGGGCACCCGCCGACCGCATCCATCATCAACCCCAATACGGGCAACAACCTGTCGCGCACCGAGACGGGCGAGGTCCTGACCCAGGCCGTCCACACCTTTCTGGGCCAGTATAATGAGGTCAATTGGGGCAAGGTGAGTTATCCTGCAGGAGAAAACGGCGGTATATCGGGGATCGTATACTATGCCACCACCAGGACCGCGGATGAGCCTCGATTGGATACCGCGGAACCATGGGAACCGGGTATACCGAGGGTACGCCTGAACCTCTATATGGATGCCAATAAAGACGGTGTGATTGACAGTCTTCCGTCCGATGTGGACCGGGAGCCCTACCAGTGGACCCAGTCGTGGATGTCCTATTATACCGGGAAACCTGGCCCGGAGGATACCGACTATAACTTGAACGGAATATTCGACATGGCAGTAGCAGGTATCCAACTGGCGGATGTGGACAATTATCCCTTCCAGTGGACAGATCCTGACTACGCCGGATACACGCGCCTGCCCGGCGTCGAGGATATGGATCGAAACGCCAACCGCCGATTCGACTGGGGCGATGCCATTCGAATCACCAGCACCGACAGCTGGGATGACAGCAAACCGAGCGGGTGCATTCAGGATCTTCCCGTGATCCACGGCGAGGCGATTCAGGAATGCGCGGATGCCTTCGGCACCTGGAACCAGGTGAGACCCGGGATATTTGACGGAGGCTACGCCTTCGGCGACCTGGAAAGCGGGACCTATATCGTTGAGGTTGTGCCGCCCCGCAGCGTTTCGAGCCAGGACATGTATGATGTGGTCAAGTCACAGGACAAGAACGTGGATTTTGGGGTAGAGTGGACACCCAGTTTCCAGAAGGCCTCTGCGGACAGTAGTATCCTTCTGAACCCGCCCGTGTGCGTGGGGCCCTCCTACGTGGTACCGGAGTATCTGACCCTCTTCCCCGGGGTGGAGGCGCCCCTGGCAGGCCAGACCCTTGCCGATTGCAAGATGAAACAGGTTGACGTATTGCAATCCCGCAACGCGGCGGCTGACTTCTTTATGAAGACCGATGTGCCCAAGTCGGCCCGGGTGGTGGGATTTGTGAACAACGATCTGGGCGCGGAGTTTAACATGGCCAGCCCCAATTACGGTGAGAAACTGGCCGCATCCTGGATCCCCATTGCTTTAAGGGACTGGACCGGCCGAGAGTTTCAAAGGATGTACAGCGACGAATACGGCGGATACAATGCCCTGTTGCCGTCCACCTATACCAATAACGTGCCTTCCCCCTCCGGTGTGTCGCCCAATATGGTCACCATGGTTTTAAACGACCCGACGCTGCCGGACGGAACCGAAGATCCTTACTACAACCCCCTTCTCAGCGTCACACCATGGACGTTCCAGTATTATCCCGGCGTCACGACCTATACGGACACCCCGTTGGTGCCATTAGCGGCTTTTGCATCAGCCAATCTCGTTATAGACACCGAGCCCCCTGACCAGACCCCTGTTATCGCATCGGTCCTCGGGCCCGAGTCCGAGGCAGGACCCCTGCTCTGTTCGACGCGACCCCACGGCAGCACTATCACCATCACATCCGTGGGCGACAAGTTGGTCCTTAATCCGGACTGGGACCCCCAGGTGGCAGGGAGTAAGTTTAAGATAACCAGACACTACGGTTTTGGCGACATCACGGGCTGGGTCACTCTTGGCGGTGTTCTGCTCACTGTCGAGAGCTGGAGCGATCATCAGATCATGGCCACCGTCCCCGAGTCTGCCTCCACAGGCCGGATCATGGTCATAAGAGGAGATAACGGCATCTCAACCGAGATTGGGGTGACTCTCAACATCGTGAACTGCGCAACAACCAATGTAGTTGCCGTACCCGGCGACTTCAGCACGATCCAGAGGGCCATCGACGCCCCCACAACCGGGGCCGGTGCCCTTATTCTGGTGGCCCCGGGCGCCTATAACGAAAACGTCATCATGAATAAACCGGTCCGTCTGCAAGGTTCGGGGGCCGGGGCGACCATCATCAATGCCAACCCCACGCCCACTGAACGGCTGCAAGTCTGGCATGACCGGATTGAGCTCCCGCCCCCTAACGGCCTGGGAGGGGCTGCTTTCGCCACATTTCTCATGGGCAACCCCTTTACCCAGAACGAGGCCCCGGGAATATTCGTCACGGGCCAGACAGCGTATCCCGGTGGGACCGTCCTAAACCCCAATCCCAACAATCCCAGATACTTCAACCAGGGATACCCCTTTTCGGTCCAGGGCCAGGCGGCTATTGACGGATTCAGACTCCTTGGAAGCAAGGCCGGAGGTGGCATCTACGCGTTCACCGGGGCTGTGGGTCTGGAGATCAGCAACAACGAGATCACCGGGAACCAGGGCAATTTCGCCGGCGGCATCGTCCTCGGCATGCAGGGCATCGGGTGGACCGGCGTCAACAATAACAATATCGTCATCCGCCACAACAAGATCCACCGTAACGGCGGGGTCCAGGGTGGCGGAGGCATCACCATCAACGATTATGCCTCCGCTTACCTCATTGAGGAAAACCTCATTTCTGGCAACTTCTCCCGATTCAACGGCGGCGGCATCAACCATGGCGGCGTATGCCCCGGGGAAAATGTGATTCGGGGAAACAGTATCCTTTTCAATGAAAACTTCTTTGGCGCCCTGCTCAATAAGGCCGGAGACGGCGGGGGGATCTTCATCGGCGGCAATGTGGCCGGCGGTACAGGCAGCGGAAACGTTACGGTGGATGCCAACTGGATCCAGGGAAATCTGACCGGTTCGGGGAGCGGCGGGGGCATCCATGTGTTTGCCGCAAACGGGGAAGACCTGAGGGATTACCCCGGACAGCCTAACAACTGGTACAGGATCAAAATCTTCAACAACATGATTGTCAACAACGTGGCAGCTCACAAAGGGGGTGGCATCTTCCTGCAGGACGTGGTAAAGGGCTATATCCTTCAGAATACCATTATAAACAACGACAGCACCGCCACCAGCAGCCTCTCCTTTGAGGCCGGGGCCGCTAACTCAACACCCCAGGGCGCAGGCGTGGTATCCGCTGTGCACAGCCAGGCCCTTCAAACCCTTTTGAAAACCGCCGGTCCCACGGAACCGGATTATTCCAATCCGGTCCTTGTAAACAACCTCATCTGGCACAACCGGTCAGGGTATAATAACGCGTCCCTGAACAATGGCGCCGGCGGACTCGCCCCGAATCCCCTTGGGCTCTACTGGGATCTCTACGTACCGCCGGGGGAGAGTCTGACTCGGCATCTCACACCAGTGCGGTGTTTTCTCTCCCAGCAGGTGGATCCCAACACAGGTTATGATTACGGGTCCAACAATTTCTATACGGATCCCATGGTGGTGAACGCCTATGTGAACGTCCTGGAATCAACCACCATCGTTGACGAGGGCGGTAATAATATATCTGTCCGATATACCCCGCTCAGCCCGGCCCAGGGAAACTATCATATTCAATCCGTCTCCCCGGCCAGGGATAACGGGCAGAGTGTGGTCTCCTACGGGTTTGATCCCCTGAGGTTTGACTTTGACGGAGATCCCAGAAATTTATCGGCGCCCGACATCGGGGCTGATGAGTACCAATAGGTCGCGGCCAACGATGCTTCTGTCTTCAGCACAAGCGAAAGAGATGTAAACGCAGTAACCACGGGTAGGATCAGGTAGAGTTATGGACAGAAAAGACATAGCAAGAATGGGACGTAGAGGTTTTGATAAAACCTAATGGAGGGCAAATGATGAAAAGACGAATCCGATACGGAAGCATGATCGTTTTGCTGATACTCTTCTCTTTTCTATGGGCCGTGAAGGCCAGTGCGGATGTCCTTGTGCAGTGCCCGGGAGATACGGACGGTGACGGCATCTCTGAAGACCCCAATATCGTGTGCAGACACATCACGGGTGGAGACGGCTACACAAAGATGGCCGACGGCCTTGACCTGTATATCTTCAGCTTCGGGGACGCCGACGGCGTGCCGGCTCAGGAAGTCATCGCCGATCTGACGCTCAAGGCCCAGATGCCCGCCCCCACCATTGCGGTGAAGCAGGGACAGGAGCTTTACCTGACCATGACCAATGTGGGGATGGTGGTTCGGCCCGACCTTTTTGATCCCCATTCCGTCCACTGGCACGGCTTTCCCAATGCCGCCCCCATCTTTGACGGCCTTCCGGAGCCCTCTCCTACGGCCAACATGGGAAACAGCTTCACCTATTACTACAACGCCGTGGTTCCCGGCACCTACTTCTACCACTGTCATGTGGAGGCGGCTGAGCATATGCAGATGGGGATGATCGGCAATCTCTGGGTAACGCCGGCCCAGGACGGGACATCTGTTGGCGGGTTCACCAAGTTTGCCTACAACGACAACGATGGTTCCACCGGCTATGATGTAGCGTATCCCCTGCTCCTCACCGGTTTTGACTCCTTTTTTCACATTGCCAGTGACACGGTTCAGGCCCTCCCCTTTGCCGCCATGTATGACGAGTATCCCATGATCAATGGCAGGGGATACCCCGATACCATCAACCCCAACAACATTGCCAACCAGAATGGATTCGAGGCACAAAAGGTCTCTTCACTGATGACCGCCACTGCGGGACAGCGAATTCTTCTTCGTGTCTGCAATATTTCAACCACCCACCAGTACTCATTTGCCACCACCCTCGGGGTACCCATGAAGGTGGTGGGGAGGGGCGCTGCCATTTTGAGGGGCCCGGACGGGAAGGACACCTCCATGCTGGTCAATGTCCTCAACGTGGGCGGGGGCCAGGCCTACGACGTGATCCTCGATACCGCCGGGGTGGCGCCGGGAACCTATTTCCTCTACACCACAGACCTGGCAAATCTGTCAAATGGTAAGCAGGAACGCGGCGGCATTATGACTGAAATTGTTATCAACCCCCTATAACGACCCTATTATGAGGAGGAGAACAATGGATAGGATCGGAAAACAGATACACATCCGGGTGGTCGTTTTGCTGGGCGTGGTCTTGCTGTTCTTTGGAACCGTCTCTCAAGGGGCCATTGTCGGTAAGAGCGGTTCAACCTTCAACCTTGTGGCCAAACAGGACGTGATCGTCACCTCAGACGGCGACAGTACTCTCCTGTGGGGCTACGCCTTCACGGACGGCGGGCGGGCCCAATATCCCGGTCCGACCCTCATCGTAACCGAGGACGTGCCTGTGACCATTACCCTAAGAAACATGCTTCCTGCTGAAGCGGGCAATGTGTCCATCGTTTTTCCAGGGCATCATGTAACGGCTTCTGGAGGTGTTCAGGGCCTAATGACCCGCGAGGCCCCCGCAACTCGCCGGGAAGGGGTGACATATACCTTCACCCCCACCGAGCCCGGTACCTACCTGTACCGCAGTGGAACCCGGGCCGACCTTCAGGTGGAGATGGGGTTGTTTGGGGCCTTGATCGTTCGACCGGCAGCCACCCCATCGGGTGGTAATCCTGCGAAGACATACGCCTATAACCATGTTGACACACAATACGATAGGGAGTTTCTCTATCTGATCTCGGAAATGGATCCCCGCATCCACAGACAGGTGGAACAAAAACGATGGGGAAGTATCGATTTCACCACGTATTTCCCCACCAACTGGTTCATAAACGGTCGGAACTTCCCGGACATTCTTGCAGACAATAACGTACCCTGGCTCCCCACACAGCCCTATAACTGTCAGCCAAGGATGCACCCCGGCGAAAAGGTCCTCATACGGTTCATCGGTGCGGGAAGAGATATCCATCCCATGCATTTTCATGGGAACGATTTTGAAACCATTGCCGTTGACGGCAGACTCCTCGCCAGCGGCCCGGGGACCGGCCCGGATCTGGCATGGAAGGCCACCACCATAAAAAGCCTGCCAGGTCAAACCGCGGACCTCATCTGGACCTGGACCGGCGAAGAGCTGGGCTGGGACATCTACGGCCATTCGCCGGACGATCCCCTGGAACCCGGGGAATACGCCCCGAATCACGGCAAGCCCTTCCCGGTGGTTTTGCCCCAGAGGGATTCGGTGACCTATGGTGCCTATTACTCCGGGAGTCCTTTTCTGGGCGGAGAAGGGGAACTCCCCCCCGGCCACGGAGGACTGAACGTCTCTGGGGGATACTTCTACATGTGGCATTCCCATACGGAAAAGGAGTTGACCAGCAACGACATCTGGCCAGGAGGTCTGGTAAGTTTTATGATCGTCGAGCATCCAGAAGTGCCCATAGACTAAACCATGAGGAGGATTCCAGCATGTTCTCGAAAAAAATGATCAGATTTCAGGGGTTTTTCCTTTTCCTGTGTCTCCTGGCAATCATGGTAGGAAAGGTATTCGCCGCTGAATACTGGGTGTGGGTCGACGCTACCAACATGACCATGGCAGACGGCAGGACGGTGCCGGTATGGGGATTTGGTCTGGATCGAGACAACGACTTCCTTACGACCGGTGACTACGCTGTCTCGGTACCCGGGCCAACGCTGCGTGTCGATCCGGGAGATAATTCCTTAATCATCCACCTCAAGAATAATCTCAGTGAGCCTGTCTCGCTGAATATCCTTGGCCAGAGACTCACCAATAACAGCGGGCCGGTCTGGACCAATTTTCCGGATGATACCCAGACATGGTCAGGGAGCAGGCCTAAAGGAAATTACACAGCCAGGGTCCGTTCCTTTGCCCATGAGACCCTGCCCGGTGAGGTAGGAGAATACCGATGGGAGTCCTTTAGATCCGGGACATTCCTGCTTCAGAGCGGGACGAATCCGGCAAAGCAGGTCCAGATGGGTATGTACCTCCCCGTGGTCAAGGACGCCAGTCAGGGTTCTGCCTATGCGGATGTTTTCTACGACGAAGAGCTGGTGGTGGTCTTCCACGAGATTGACCCGGCCATTCACCAGGCCATTGCGGCAGGGACCTATGGCGCGGTTCCAGGCGCCACCATTACCAGCAGTATCGATCGCGAGCCCAAATACTTCCTGATGAACGGGATGTCCTATCCGTCTAAGGGACTTCTTCCTATCAACGGAAAGGTATACCTTTTTCAGGGCGACCGTATTCTCATAAGATTCCTCAATGCCGGCCTCAACACCCATGTGCCCCAGCTACTGGGATTGCACATGACCCTGTGGGCGGAAGATGGAAACAGATATCGTTATCCCAAGGAGGCGTACGGGTTTGAGCTGGATTCAGGAAAGACAGTGGATGCCATACTGGTATCCCCCATGAATCCACCCTGGCAGTATCCTCTCTACGATGCGAGGCTGAACCTCAACAACGCTGGAGTCAGCCCGGGCGGGATGTTCTCTTACATCAGTTCATCACTTCCGGACCATAGATAGGCGGATGCTGCTGCCCAAAGGCTTTTTTCGACGAACAAACCCCTCAGGAATCCCGTGACCCACAAGAGACCTTTACAGTCGTTTCTTCCGAGGGCCTTCCTTCTCGTGGTGGCCCTGTTTTTCCTGCTCGGGCCGGTTTCATCCTGTAGCGTTGGAACCGTTTCTGTTGATCAGGGTGCTGTCCCGGAGGAAAAATATCAAACTCTGGTTGCCCGATGGGGGGTAAGACCGGTGGCCATCCGGCTCACCGGCGCCGACTATTTCGTGGATTTCCGGTATGTGATCGTTGATCCTGAGAAGGCAAAGACCGTTCTCAGCCGCGGCAAACAGAACAAAGATGTGTTCCTTCTGGACCAGAAAACCGGAAAAAAATTTCCTGTCCCGGTTACCAAGGTGGGTCCTTTGCGTGCCACCACACTCAGCCCTAAAAAAGACCGCCAATACACCATCCTCTTCTCCAACGTGGGCAAATCTATCAAAAAAGGGGGCAAGGTTTCGGTGATCATCGGGGAGTTTAAAGCTGAGAACCTGACGGTGGAATAAGAAAACAGCCTTGACACATTGAAGATAGTTGTATTAGGTTGCCCTTCATGCAGTGATTTCTGTTTCTTCCAACCTATTTCGGATTCATTTTTGTATAAAGGAGGCGACCTGCCATGAAAAAAGCACTTCTTTTTGCCTTGATTCTGCTGTTCCCCTTAGCCCTCATCCTCACCCCGGTTCAAGGGGCTGAGCCCTCTCCCCCTAACGACATCGGTAAGGCGCCTTCCTGCCCCCTATGTGGCATGGACAGAAAGAAATTCGACTTTTCAAGGGTCTTTATTGAATACGATGACGGATCTACCTTCGGTGCCTGTTCCCTTCATTGTGCTGCCATCGATATGGCCGCGAATATCGACAAGGCACCCGTGAAGATCTGGGTAGGAGACTACGATAAAAAAGGGCTCATCGACGCTGAAGAGGCCTTCTGGGTCATCGGCGGAAAGAAGATGGGTGTCATGACCAAAAGGGCAAAATGGGCCTTCAAGACAAAAAAAGAGGCTGAGCAATTTGTTCAGCAGTTCGGAGGCGAGTTGAGCAATTTTGAAGGAGCTGCAAAGGCGGCCTATGAGGATATGTACCAGGACACCCGGATGATTCGAGAAAAGCGCAAGATGAAGCGGATGAAGATGAAAAAATCCTGACCCAAGGTATTTGAAAATTCACAGCGAGCGCATTCCCCGTTGCTTGCAGCGGGGTTAGCGAGCGAACTTAAAATGTAAGGAACTCTCCTTAAATTTGGGAGATTCCCCGAAGCTTGCTGCGGGGTTCTTCAATACGGGATGTCGAACAAGGGATTCCGAATCGAAGAAGTAGTGGGGTGCCTTATAGAATCATGTCAGGATCGGAAGATATGGGGTTGCCGTAAGACGATGCCGGGAATCGCTTGGGTCGCAGGCATCTTGATCTGCCTCCTCTCGGCCGTATCAGCACTGGCCTTAGACCCGGCCCCTGTTACACCGTCAAAAAAGGTCAAGTGCCCTGTCTGCGGCATGTTTGTCTACAAATACCCTGACTGGGTCGGAGAGGTCATCTTCCAAGATGGTTCCATGGCGTTTTTTGATGGGGCCAAAGACCTTTTCAAGTATTATTTCAACCTGAAAAAATACGACCCAAGAAAAACTCAGAAAGATATTGCGGCCATCTATGTTACGGAATACTACGACCTGAAGCTGATGGATGCCCGAAAGGCCTTCTTCGTTATGGGGAGTGATGTATATGGCCCCATGGGAAGGGAGTTGATCCCATTCTTGAGCAAAGAAGACGCTGAGGCATTCAAGAGGGATCACAAGGGGACGCGGATCCTTGTTTTCCAGGAGATTACCCATGCGGTTATCAGGAAATTGGACGATTAGTAACACTTTAGCCCTTTGAAAATGTGGCAAAAGGCGGGTCACCTGAAATGCTTTTTGTCAAAAGGCTGGCCAAAAGTATTACGACGATTGGAATCCTGTGTTTCCATTGACAGACTCCCAGGCGCGTTGGGGCCAACACTTCAGTAGGTCCTTTTAAGGTCACCACGGTATGATTCGCCCATGCGGAAATCGACCCTATACCTGCTCTCCATCACCGTAACCGGCCTGATCCTTGCCTTCCTCCTTTTCATTCATCCCATCCTCACTGCAGAGACACACCACACCAGGATCTCAGAAGAAAGGAGGTTGGTTCATGCCCTGGGGATCACGGACCTGTGCCTCTTTACCGAGGCCCGATATACGCGCAACCCCACCCAGGCGGATCTCCATTCGGCCTTTCAGGATCACCCCCTGGCCCTGGAGCATTTCCCCTCAGGGTCTTTGCTCTCACCCCCCCATCGCCTTAAGGACCCTGGGCCATGAGCTGGGTGGAACGTCAAAGATCTTTCCTGGACTTCACCCTTTCCGCTATCTTGAGGCGGAGATGGAAAAATATCTCTCTCCTTCTGGTCTATACCCTCATGGTCTTTCTCATCTCATCGGTTGTATTTTTCACCAACGGGCTCCGGCATGAAGCAGAGATCATTTTGCAGGATGCACCGAAGATGATCGTCCAGAAAATCATGGCAGGCAGACAGGCCCTCGTTCCCCTCCATTACATGGAAGCCATAAAAGAGATACGGGGCGTCAGACACGTCAAACCGCGCTTATGGGGCTACTACTACCATCCTGCGGCCCAAGCCAACTACACCCTTCTGACCTCTGATGATTATCCCCACGGCGAGGGCACCGTGGAGGCAGGAGAGGGCGTCCTGCGAACCTGGGGAACCGCTCGCGGAGATCAACTCTATTTCAGGACCTTCAACGGGGAGGCCCTCGAGTTACGTGTCATCAAGACCTTCCCATCATCCAGCGAACTGGTCACATCGGACCTGATCCTCATGTCCAAGGGGACTTTCAGGAGATTGACCGGTATCCCCGAGGGGTTTGCCACAGACCTGGCAGTGACCATCAGGAATCCCCGTGAATCCATGACCATCGCTGAGAAGGTGTCCCTGTCCCTTCCTGACACCAGGTCTATACTGAGAGAAGAGATCCTCAGGACATACGCCGCCCTGTTCGATTGGCGCGGCGGGTATACGATCGTGTTGCTGGTGGGGGCATTCCTGGCCTTTTTCATTTTCGCCTGGGACAAGGCCACAGGGCTGAGCGCGGAGGAGCGGTCGGAAATCGGTATCTTAAAAGGCCTGGGATGGGATACCTCGGATATCCTGATGATCAAGTTCTGGGAAGGGAGTGTCATCTCGGTGACGGCGTTCTTTCTGGGCGTTTTGGCGGCCTATATCCATACCTTCGTGGCCTCAGCCCCTTTTTTCGAACACGCCTTGAAAGGCTGGGCGACCTTGTACCCGGCCTTTCAGGTGAAGCCGACCGTTGATGCTTACCATCTGGCGGTCCTCTTTTCATTGACGGTCATTCCCTATTCATTTGTCTGCCTTGTTCCCGCCTGGAAATGGGCATCCAGTGACCCGGATATGGTCATGAGGCAAGGATAGTAGGGCTGAGGTATGACCGAGGGATCATGATCGAGCTGTCTCGCATTACCAAGATCTTCAACATGGGCAAGGCCAACGCCTTTACCGCCCTGAGGGGCATCGATTTGCGCATCGACATGGGCCGGATTACGGTATTCAAGGGCCCCAGCGGTTCCGGCAAGACCACCCTTCTCAGCATTATCGGGTGCATGTCGAGACCCACATCCGGAAGGATCATGGTAGACAACCGGGAAACAACGAGCCTTCCGGAGCGATTCGCCGCCAGGATCCGCAGGGACACCTTCGGATTCATCTTTCAGAATTACAACCTGATCAGAGGAATCTCGGCCCTGGAAAACATCATGATCCCTGCCTATCCCACGGGAAGAAAACATGCGGCCGTGAAAAGGAGGGCACAGGAGCTTCTTCGGCGTCTCAACATGGAATCAAAGGCCGATAAAAGGGTGGAACGGCTTTCGGGCGGCGAACAGCAAAGGGTGGCCATTTCAAGGGCGCTTATCAACGATCCTTCCATTATCATTGCCGACGAACCCACAGCCCATCTGGACACGGATTTGTCCTGGCAGTTCATGGAGATCATGATGGGCCTCAAAAAGGACGGGAAGACCATCCTCATCGCCAGCCATGACCCGCTGGTGTCAGGCTACGCCGGAGTGGATCGTGGCGTGGGTTTACGCGACGGCGAAATCGTCGAAGAAAGGGCCGGGCAGTGATCCTCAATCCCGGTATCATAGCACTGGTATTGGCCTCATTTCTCATGGTTGCCTTTTCCGGCTATGCCTCTTTCACAGGCGTCCGGATTATCCGATGCTGGGATATGAAAAGCGGCAGCCCCACCCAACTGAGCCTGGAGAGGAAAACTTATCTCATCTCCACCATTTTTGCCTATGTTTCGGCCTTTCAGCTATTGTCCCTGTTTATGTTTATCTATACGGCAGACCATATCCACACCCTGTTTGTAGGGGCCATGTGCGCGGCGGGCGCCCTCAACGTCAATAGTTACGGGTATCCCACGCTGGTGCTAAAAGGGTTGAACTTTTTCCTTTGCGGGGTGTGGCTCCTTGTGAATTACACGGACAATCGCGCAGAGGACTATCCTCTGATAAAATTCAAGTACAAATTCCTCATCCTCATCAGCGGGCTCCTTTTTGTGGAGGCCTTTTTACAGTTCAGATATTTTGAGGGTCTGAGGGCAGACATCATTACGTCGTGCTGTGGAACCCTGTTTAGCGAGGAGACAGAAAGTATAGGCGGCCGGATGGCTGCCCTTCCCTCACGAACTACTCAGATGATATTCTTCTTAGGCCTTGCGTTAACCATCCGGGTCGGGATCCATTTTCTGGTGACAGGCAGGGGTGCGATCTTGTTCGCCGGTCTTGCCACCTGGTCTTTGATCCTTTCCGTAGTATCCGTTGTCGCATTCATTTCCGTGTATTTCTATGAACTGCCAACGCATCATTGCCCTTTCTGTCTGCTCCAAAAGGATTATCATTACATAGGCTACGCCCTCTATCTCTCTCTCCTGCCGGCAGGTATCTTCGGGGCCAGCGTTGGCGTGCTTCAGCGATTCTCGGCACAAGTATCGCTCAAAAGGATTATCCCGGTTCTGCAAAAGCGGCTTTGTGTCTTCTCCATGAGTGCTTATCTTGCTTTTGTGATGATATCTTTGTATCCTATGGTATTCTCGGATTTTGTATTAGAGACACACCTGTTGGCTCCCGACAGATTCCAGTGGGCCATCTATCCGGATGTCAGGGCATGACAAAGCTGAATCAGAGATATCTGTCCAAGAAGGGTCTCGCGCTCCTGCTGGCGGCTCTCCTTCTTGGGCTTGTGACGGGGCTTTTCTTGAAAGGGGGCGAGTCGGGAAAAGGCGTGAAGCCGGATGGGCCATCTTCTGCCATCGAGATCTCTTCGGCCCTCGGACCCCTTGTTTACGTGTGTCCCATGAACTGCGTCCCTCCCATGGACAAGGGGGGGAAATGTCCCATCTGTGGGATGGATCTGGTGGCTTCGCACCTGGGGCCTGAAACGGAGGACGGTGATCCGGCGAAGTTGAAACTGACGCCGGAGGCCATCAAACTCGCTTCTATTCAACTCGCCCCGGTGGAACGCAAATTTGTCATGGCTGAGGTGAAGTTGTTCGGCAAGATCGACTACGACCCGGCCCACATGAGCTACATAACGGCCTTCATGCCCGGTGTCATCGATCGGGTATATGTCAAGCGGGCCGGTCAGTTTGTACGCTGGGGAGATCCCCTCTTTGATATATACTCGGCTGACCTGCTGGAAACCCAGCAGCAGCTGGATGAAGCCATGAAATTCGTCCCCAGTTTTTATGCCTTTCAAAGAGGGCGACCACACGTGGCCAAAGACGCCAGGGTGCAACCCATGAAAAGGCCTGGGGAAGCGGGGAAGGAATCCCCTGAGGAAGAGGCGGCTCTTCAAACCATAGATGCCATCCGCCATAAACTCCGCATCATGGGCATGCCCAAAAGGGATATTGACGAAATGATGAAGGTCGGGGAACCCACGGGCATCGCCACTGTTTACGCCCCCATGTACGGACAGGTGGTAGATCAGAAGGCCTTTGAAGGGACCTATGTGAACACAGGGTCGGCCATCTTTACGCTGGCAGACCCACAGCACGTTTGGGCCAAACTGGATGCCTACGAGGCGGATTACCCCTGGATAAGGAAGGGTCAGGAAGTGACTTTCGAGACAGAAGTGTACCCTGGGGAGACCTTTCGTGGAAAAGTCGTCTACGTTGACCCGGTTTTTGATCCCAAAACCCGCACATTCAATATCGGTGTGATCTACCCGGACCGGGGCGGGCGCCTGAAGGCCGGCATGCTGGTCCGGGCCTTGATTCATGCGCGGCTGCGGGCCGACGGAAAGCTGGCCAGACCGGACGATAAAGGGGATTCTGTGCCCCTGGTCATTCCTGCATCGGCGCCTCTCGTTACAGGGAAACGGTCGATCGTCTACGTGGCCGTCGAGGGGGAGGAAGGTGTTTTCAAGGGGAGGGAGGTCACCCTCGGGCCGAAGGCCAAAGACCATTACGTGGTGCTGGAGGGACTCATGGAGGGAGAGCAGGTCGTGGTCAACGGCAATTTCAAGATAGACAGCGCTGTGCAGATTCTGGCAAGACCTGGCATGATGGACATGAAAGACGGCGATTCTGCCATCGAGTATCACAGACCAGGGGGATCGGAAGTCATGGACTCGGATTACAGATCAGAACGGAGTGCGAGCCGCCTGGAGAGCCTCAGGACGGGACAGGAGCAAGAGCCCGTCTTTCGCACGGATACGCAATCCATTGAAGACCGCAGGGATAGGCGTCGGCGTGAATCCATCAGCCGACGAAAACCAGGGACCTATGGGGATACCACCAGGCCGTTGTCACAAAGACGCATTCAATAGGGCATACCCTTTGAGACGGCGTCAGCCCGACCACCGCCATAAACAGCCATCCGGCACGATCCGCTGGGCAGCATGCGCACACATCTGACCGAATGAACGACACTCAAAAATTCAAAGATGACCGTTTCTCTTTGACCGAGGCAAGTCTCCGGTTCTTCCTTAAGAAGAAGGTCATCGTGCTCCTCATGATCCTCCTGACTGTGGGATGGGGCATCCTGGTATCGCCGTTTGATTGGGAATTAGGGGGGCCGTTTCGAGACCCGGTTCCGGTGGATGCCATACCGGACATCGGGGAAAACCAGCAGATTGTTTTCACCCAGTGGCCCGGAAGGTCCCCTCAGGATGTGGAGGACCAGATCACCTACCCCTTGACGGTCTCCTTAATGGGGATTCCCGGTGTCAGGATCGTACGCAGCTTTTCCATGTTCGGCTTTTCGTCCATCTACGTCATCTTCCAGGATGACACCGATTTCTACTGGAGCCGATCTCGTATCCTCGAGAAACTAAACAGCCTGCCGGATGGAGAATTACCGGATGGTGTCAGACCTGCCCTCGGCCCTGATGCCACAGCCATGGGGCAGGTCTTCTGGTACACCCTGGAAGGCAGAGATGAAAAAGGAGACCCCTCAGGGGGGTGGGACCTGCACGAACTGCGCACGGTTCAGGACTGGTATGTCCGCTATGCCCTCATGTCTGTGGACGGCGTGAGTGAAGTGGCCTCGGTCGGGGGGTTTGTACAGGAATATCAGGTGGATCTGGATCCTGATCGGATGCGGGCCTACGATGTGAGCCTTAACGAAATCGTGGCCGCGGTCAGAGGGGCCAACCGGGATGTGGGGGCACAAACCATAGAGATCAACCGGGTGGAATATCTGGTCCGTGGGGTCGGTTTCATCACGGGCCTGGAGGATCTTGAAAATGCCGTGATTAAGCTACGTAACGGCGTGCCGATTTTTGTTCGACAGGTGGCCAGGATCTCGCTGGGACCGGCAGCTCGTCAGGGGGCACTGGACAAGGGAGGCGCTGAAACCGTCGGTGGGGTCGTGGCGGTCCGCTATGGGGACAACCCCCTTGCCGTCATTGAGCGCGTCAAGGCCAAGATCAGAGAAATCTCACATGGGATGCCCAGAAGGACCCTTCCCGACGGCACGGTAAGCCAGGTTTCAGTCATCCCCTTTTATGACCGGACCCAACTCATCAACGAGACCCTGGATACGCTTCGAACCGCCCTTTCAAACGAAATCCTGATCACCATCATCGTCATCCTCGTTGCTATCTTTCACCTGGGCGGTTCCCTTTTGATCGCGGGGCTTCTGCCCCTTTCCGTCCTCATGTGCTTTATCGGCATGAAGATCTTCGGGGTAGATGCCAATATCGTGGCCCTCTCCGGCATCGCCATCGCTATCGGCACCATGGTCGATATGGGGATCATTGTGGTGGAGAACATCCTGAGACACCTTCACAGCGCAGATCCCGGAGAGGATCGCCTGTCGGCGGTTCTGAAGGCCACCAAAGAGGTCAGTGGTGCTGTCTTGACGGCGGTAGCCACCACCATTGTCAGCTTCCTGCCCGTGTTCACCCTGGAAGGGGCCGAGGGGAAACTCTTCAGGCCCCTGGCCTTTTCCAAGACCTTCGCCATTTTTTCGTCTCTCGTGGTTGCATTGATATTTATTCCTCCTCTGGCCCAGGTGCTGTTCTCCGCAAGACTGGAGCGAAGGCGGTACCGGTGGATCATTTACGAAGCACTGATCTATTTGGGTGGCATCCTTGCGATCCTGGTGGATTGGAGGGTGGGTCTGCTTGTGGCGCTCGTAGGAGGATACAACCTCATAAGACCCCGAATTCCCGAACAAGCCAAGGGGAAGGCGCGCGTGGCCGTCAATGTTCTCGCTGCCATCGGGGTTGCCGTTGTTCTCGCCCGATACTGGCTCCCGTTGGGTCCGGAAAAGGGGCTACTTCGAAACCTTGCCTTTGTCTTTCTGGTGATGGGCGGCATTTTGGGTGCCTTGCGCTTGTTTTATCGCTCCTACAGCCGAATCCTAAAATGGTGTCTGGACCATAAGGCGATATTTCTCATGCTTCCCCTTGGCATACTCTTCCTTGGGGGCATGATTTGGCAGGGGTATGACGCCTTCTTTGGATGGCTGCCCAAAGGAATCGGCCAATCCGCTCCTCTGGCCCATGTGGCCCAACGATTCCCGGGTCTTGGAAGTGAGTTCATGCCTCCCCTGGATGAGGGGTCGTACCTCTTCATGCCCACGACCATGCCCCATGCATCCATCGGTGAGGTCCTGGATATTCTGCAGAAACAGGACGTGGCCATTCAAAGCCTTCCCGAGGTGAAAACAGTGGTGGGCAAACTTGGAAGGGCCCAGAGCCCCCTGGATCCCGCCCCTGTCTCCATGATCGAAACGCTGGTCACCTATACGCCGAAATATCTCCTGAACGAGAAGGGGAAACCTCTCCGTTTCAGATTCGATCCCTCTGAACCGGGTCTTTTCCGCAATCCCAAGGGGACCCCTCTGTTAGCGCCGGACAGGATGCCTTACCGGGTAAAGGGTCGTTTTCTGCGGGACGAGCACTTCCACTTGATCCCTGACCCTGAGGGTCAGCCATTCCGGTTGTGGCGCCCGCCTCTGGATCCGGCACTCAATCCGGGCCGAAAGGGATGGGGTGGCATCAACAGACCCGATGATATCTGGGACGCCCTGGTCAAGGCCGCCCAGGTACCCGGCACCACTTCAGCAGCGAGGCTTCAGCCCATCTCAGCGCGCATGGTGATGCTTCAGAGCGGTATCCGGGCCAATTTAGGCATCAAGGTGACAGGACCGGATCTTGAGACCATCCAGCAGGTTTCCGTGAACATGGAAAGAATCATCCGGGATATTCCGAGCATCGACCCTGCAACGGTCATCGCAGATCGGGTTATCAGCAAACCATATCTCGAGATCCACCTTGATCGTCAGGCCTTGGCCCAGTACGGCATCAGCGTGGAGCAGGTCCTGAATGTCATCGAGTTCGCCATAGGGGGCAGGCGGATTACCACCACAGTGGAGGGAAGGGAACGATACCCGGTGCGGGTCCGATACGTTCGTGAGCTGAGGGATGACCTGGAGGCCCTCGGAAAAATCCTCGTCCCGGCGCCTGACGGCACCCAGATACCGCTCATGCAGATGGCGGATATCATCTATGTTCGAGGACCCGGCGTGATCAAGGCCGAAGATACATTCCTGGTGGGATACATCCTATTTGACAAAAAGCAGGGGTACGCAGAAGCAGAGGTTATTGACCAGGTGAAAGCATATCTAAACGAAAAGATGGATAGCGGCGGTCTCCTGATTCCAAACGGCGTCAGCTACGCCTTTACCGGAACCTATGAAAACCAGATGAGGGCTGAAAAACGCCTTGCCATTATCCTGCCCCTGGCCCTACTGATCATTTTTGTGATCCTTTACCTTCAGTTCAATTCGGTCGCCACAACCTCCCTGGTTTTTTCCGGAATCGCAGTGGCCTGGTCAGGCGGATTTATCATGATATGGCTCTACGCCCAGCCCTGGTTTCTGGACTTCTCCCTGTTCGGCACGAACATGCGGGAACTCTTTCAGGTTCATCCCTTCAATCTAAGCGTGGCCATATGGGTGGGATTCCTGGCCCTGTTCGGCATTGCATCAGATGACGGAGTGGTTATGGCCACCTATCTGGATGACGCCTTCAGAAAACGGGGGGGCTCAACCGTCTCTGAAATCCGAAAGACGACCATAGAGGCCAGTCTCAGAAGGGTACGTCCCTGCCTCATGACCACGGCCACCACCCTCCTGGCCCTCATCCCGGTGCTCACATCAACAGGGAGAGGGTCCGATATTATGATACCCATGGCAATCCCCTCCTTTGGCGGAATGACTTTGGAGGTGATCACCATGCTGGTGGTACCGGTGTTATACTGTGCCATAAAGGAATATAAGCTGAAAAGGGGGACAAGGGATGCTCAGGAAAGGTAGTCTCGTATGAAACTTGATGAAAAACGAATAACGAATAACCAATGTCGAAGTTTTCACTCATACGAAGCTTCAAAGTTTCTGCCTCGATCAGATCCCCCCGAAAAGCGGGAAGGCGGCGCTGACTCCGGACATCGGACATTGGACATCGGGCTTCAGAGGCAGGGCGCTACCTGTCATTGAGGCAGGCTTTTTTCCCCAACTCCAAAAGCACGCTTACATTTCTCATGATCTTTTCTGAATAGCCCTTTCTTTCCAGAAATCCGTCCGGGCATTCATTTTTGCAGCGGATTGCCAGATCCACAAAATTCTTGGCTTGCTTTGCAGTGGCGCAGGTATCGCCTTGGACAGAGTAAAATCTCACCTTGCTCAGACTCCTTCGGAGCTCTTTCAGATGGGTATCGCATTGTACCCGCTGCTCTTCACTATTCCATTTGAGGGGCTTGGCCTTCTCCTCCAAAATCTGAGGTGTTCCTCCGTCACGCTTCTTAATAATCCAAGGCCTGTCTTCCGTTGGCTGCTTGGCGCTCTTAGCGGGCCCTGCAGGCTTTTTCGCATCCTCAGCTTTTCCATTCCCGCCATCTGCATTGAGATCAACCTTAGGGCACACCTGCTGAGCATCCTTTCCCTTGGCCGAACCCGTTTCACGCCCCTGTTTGGTTATGGCACTCTCTTCTGCCCCTAACTCAGTGGCCTCTTCCTGATCCATTTTGCCATCAACATTGTCTTCCCTTGCAGCCAGCGCTTTTTCGGGTGTTTTGCTGGCCGCCCCTGCCTCCGCTGACATCGGCACAACCGGGCCTAAGGCACCTACAAACAGCACCATCACAAAGAAAAAAAACAGCCTCATGAATCGGCCCTCCGGCAAAAAATAGACCCTTCGACTACCCCTATCCCTTCTTGTTCCAAGCAGAACGACATTTCCTCGTGAGGGAATTATCTCACAGATGGCCTTCCAGATCAACACAAAGTGCTTTTCTAATGTCTAATGGGTTGCGATGGGAAAGCCAGCTGCCCAGTAAGCCGAGGCATCAGCTCATTTGAGAGGCTTATTGTGGTGAGATTTCTTTTCGAACGGCTTCCAGTAGCCTGGGGAGGGCATTTTTTACCTGTGGCGAAAGCTCCATGGACCATTCTATAATCGCTGGTTCAACGCCCAGAACCAGAACTTGGGGTGGCGCCTCACGTCCTGCCAGCGCCAATACGCTCCTGAGGTCAAATCCGTGCAGGGAGCCGATACAGGAATTGCCGGTGCATTGATCCATTGGGACGCGATAAATGGTCCCAGGCTCCCCATGGCCTTTCATGGCATCCAATACGATGACCCGGTCCGCCCTTTCAAGGGCGGGGAGGGCGTCCAGGATGGCGGTGCCGATATTCTGAATTTCGACTCCTCCGGGGCATTCTTCCAACAAGGCCTGGGCCGCATGAACCCCTACACCCTCATCGCCCAAAAGCAGATTGCCCATGCCCAGAACAAGCTTTTTCCTTTGCGTTGTTTCCATTCTTCAACCAGTCCCTGTTAAGAGGGTCCTGTCCACAGAACGATGGGCTCCCCGTCAGGTCGCATCATATGAACCGCACAGGAGAGGCAGGGATCAAAGGAGTGGATGACCCTCAATGCCTCTATGGGTTGATCCGGCCTTTCAACGGGAATCGCCATCAGGGCCTGTTCCATCGGCCCCATGACCCCATCCCTGTCTCGCGGAGAGGCATTCCAACAGGTCGGCGTTACGATCTGGTAGTGATCAATCTTCTTCCCACGGATTCCCACCCAATGCCCGAGGGCTCCACGGGGCGCCTCGGTGAGACCGATCCCGCTGGTCTCAGTGGGTGTGTCATAGTTGTTGTATACCCTGGCACCCGGTGTCAGTTCATAGAGCCAAGCATTCATGGCCTCGGCAATCTTCAGGGTTTCATAGGCCCGTGCCAGATGGCGATCCATCACGGATACCCCGTCTTGGTAGTCCCCATTCACCCACATCCTCGCCAGCGGGCCCACCTCAAATGGCCGGTTTTCATAGCGGGGGGCCTTGAGCCATGAATAGGCAATGTCCTTGGTGTGGGGGTCAACGGGATCTGTTGCCCCGTTGGAAGGGCTCAGGTGGTCTGTGGCATCGTCATACCATGAGTATTTCACCGATTCCGTTATGCTATCCGGATTGAATGCCTCCACGCCTGTTTGCGTTCCAAAAACTTTCGCAATCCCTCCACGCAGGAGTTGGTTGCTGTCTGCCGCATCATCCAGGTCAAAGACCCCATAGGCCATGAGTTCCCTGCACCCCTGTCCGATGGAGAAATAGTCGGAATATACGGTGGAGAGGGCCTCCACATCCGGGATATAGATGTTGCGAATAAAATCTGCAAGCCAGTCCAGGTGCCTTTGAAAATCGTTGATAAGATTTCCTTTGGGCACGGAGGTAAATCCCCCGGGGATGTAGGTGTGGGATGAGGGCATCCTTCCACCGAATATGGCACCCATTTCGTGTGCACGCCGGCGCGCCTCAATGGCCTGAGCCAGATGACCGCCAACCCCTTCCAACCCTGGTCTCATGTCCACATCCCATGCGGGCGTCCATGGGGCGCTCGCGGGTCCCTGAACGTAATCCAGCGAAGCCAGCAGATAGAAATGCAGAATATGCGACTGCAAAAAATTTGCGCCCAGGACCAGATTGCGAAGGACTCTTGCATCGGTAGGGGGAACAACACCCGCAGCCGCATCCAGGGCCTTCACTGAGGCCATCCCGTGGGAAACCGGGCAGACCCCGCAAATCCGTTCCGTAATGATCGGTGCATCCCAAGGGTCGCGGCCTTTCAGCAGGGTTTCAAACCCCCGAAACAGGGTGCCTGTGCAGCGGGCGTCAACAACTCTCGATTGACCATCCACTTCGTCGATGGTCACGTCTACCCTCATATGTCCTTCAATCCGTGTCACCGGATCCATAATGGTGATGGTTGCCATTCAAACCTCCTCCATGCATTCTTAAACGTGTAAGCAATATATGTTCAACGGGCCCATGGGGAAAAGCAGGGGCCTAATTATCGTCACGTTCGTCATCATCATGTTCTTATTTATCACGTTTTTTCTTTTTCCCGTCGTCATCTTCGTGTTCATCATCGCGACCTTGCCCTTTATAGAAACGGGAAAATTCATCGGGAAAGCCCTTTTCCGTACACCCGATACAGATGGCGTTGGCCCCGATGCACCAGTTGGTGCCGCTGTTCCAAAGTCGGCTGTAACAGTCCGCTTTTGTCTCCGGCCCTTTACACCCCAGTTCTTTCAAGCATCTGACATCAACGCCGAAAGTCTTCGCTTTGTCTTCCTCTTTTCTGGGGCATCGATCATGGATTTTCCTTTTAAAATAGACTTTCGGTCTTCCATCGGAATCCAAACTGGGGAACTCCCCGGCCAGGAGCTGGGCAATGGTCCCCACCACCCAGTCCGGATGGGTGGGGCATCCCGGAATGTTGATGGTGGGCACCCCGGTAATCCGCCCGATGCTTTGTACCCCTGTAGGGTTGGGGGCTCCCGCAGGTACCCCTCCAAAACTGGCACATGTGCCGATGGACAGGACCACGGCCGCCTTGGGTGCCAATTCTTTCACTGCTTCCAGCGCCGTGATTTCCCGACCTCCTTCCGTCCAGAGCATGCAGGTCCTGCCGCCGAAGGCGGTGGGAATGCCTCCGTCCACAGCCAGGATAAACGGACCTTCTGTCGCGTTCTTCAACTGCGCCACCGCCAAATCCCCGGCGGCCCCCATCAGGTTGGGGTGAAAGGCCAGGTCAATGGTGTTTACGAGAAGGTCGGCCACGTCTGTGGGTCCCTGGGTGCTGAACAGATTGGCCAGGGAAACCGTGCACCCGGTGCAGTTGGCTCCGTTGAGCCAAATGACGGGGGGGGCATTTCCGCCAGCCGCCAACGCCTGTTCCAATTTCCCCAGAACCGTCAGGTTCAAGCCCAGGGCAGCTGCAGAGCCGATGCAATACTTCAGAAAATCACGCCTACTTACCTCCTTCATGTTATCCTCCTGGTGTCGTCCTGCTAAATTGAACGGCTTTGGTTCGGCATCTTCTTCGAAGCCTCCAAGTTTGTCATCGATCACCCAACTGTGGAATCCCTTGAAAACCCAGACCCAGCGGGCATGGGTCTAAAAAAAGGCCTTTTGTTTTGTATGGATGCCAAAAGGCCCTGCTCAAAGTCGCTTTCAGCAACCCGGCTGTCATGCCCTTGCGGCTTTAGACCCGTGGTTTTGCGTCACCGTCTTTCGGCGGCTTTGCCCATCTATATGAATGAAGCCAGAGGAAGACGTTTTCCGCCTCTGCGCCCCTAATGAATGGATTCGCTTTGGTTTAGAATCTCCTTTTTGTATCATCATCAGAAATATTGCTAAAACTGAGCAAAGATCATGCCATCTTTTTGTCTTCCAGTAACACATTAAAATATCATACTTTTTTGTAGCCCATAGAAAACTCTTGCAATTTTGTTTATCACTGTTTTACACTAGAGTACCCTTAAATGTGTCTTTTGATTAATCATGTGATAAAGGGTTCCCATGGAAGCTCCTGTCCCTATCGGTTATTACAAAGAAATCTTTGAAACCATTGCCGATGCCCTGATGGTCGTTGGCCCGGACGGCACCATTTTGGTGGTCAATGGCGCCATGGAGCGTCTCTCCGGTTATGCCAGGGAAGAACTGATGGGCGCTTCTTGCACCATTTTGGATTGCGATGCCTGCGAATTGATTTTGTCCGAAACAAAAGAAAAATGGTGTGTGCTCTTTGAAACCGGACTCGTGAAAGGCAAACGCTGCCTAATGACGAAAAAGGACGGTTCCTACGCCTCCGTTATACAGGATGCCTCTCTCTTGAAAGATGAGTTCGGAGAATTGGTCGGCGCGTTGGGTGTATTCAAGGACGCCTCCGAAATAGACAAGAAAGATCAAAAAATCCAAGAACTTTCAAGCGTTAGGGATGTACCCAGCGGATTTTACGGCATGGTGGGCAAGAGTCGTTCCATGGAGCGGATCTATCAACTCGTTGAAAAGGTGGCGGAAAGCGATGCCCCGGTGGTCATCTATGGAGAGAGCGGCACCGGAAAGGAACTCGTGGCCCATGCCCTTCATGAACTGGGGAGAAGACAAAACGGGCCTTTTGTCCAGTTCAACTGTGCGGCACTGAATGAGTCGCTCCTGGAGAGCGAACTGTTCGGGCATACCAAAGGGGCCTTCACCGGCGCTTATCGGCACCGAATGGGCCGATTCGAGGCTGCACAGGAGGGGGACATCTTTCTGGATGAGATCGGTGAAATGCCTTTGGGCAGCCAGGTCAAGCTCCTGAGGGTGCTGGAAACCAAACAGTTCGAAAGGGTGGGCGATCATCGATCCATCCGTGTGGATGTTCGTGTCATCACGGCAACCAACCGGGATCTTTCCCACATGGTATCCCAGGGGGCTTTTCGCCAGGACCTGTTTTTTCGAATCAATGTGCTTCCCATCCATCTTCCCCCTCTGAGGGAAAAGGTCGAGGACATCCCCCTTCTGGTGGATGCCTTTGTACGCAAACTGAACAGAAAGACCGGAAAGGCCTTGAAGGGGGTCAGTCCGGATGTCATGAAGGCCTTTCTGACCTATGGATGGCCCGGCAACATTCGGGAATTGAAAAGCGCTCTGCAATACGCCTTTGTGGTGACCGAATCCGGGCTGATTCAAAAGGAGGACCTGCCTTCTTCATTTTTCGGGGGTGATGAGAACCGCACATTTGAAATGACTCCGCCCCCCGTGAAAGGGGACCTGGCTGAATTGGAGGAAAAGACGGCCCTCTTGAAGGCCTTGCGATTGAGTCAGGGCAACAGGACAGAGGCTGCCAGGCTGCTTGGGGTTCACCGCATGACGGTTTGGAACCGCATGAAAAAATACGGCATTCATATCACAAGCAGGCTTGACGAATAGATGGTTTGTGAAGAAACGGGGCCTTGACGGGCTGTTGCTCAAAAGGGGTTCCCAACCAGAATTGAGACCACAACCTCAGGGCTCGCGCAAAAATAACTTCACATTTTCGCATCCCATCTTCAAGTCATCTTTGGCCGCGCCTCAATCGCAAAATCCTCGAAATAGTACTACTATTCCTGTGGTTTTGCTCAATCGGTGCAGCCAAATCTGACCTAAATCTGGACGCCAATTCTGGGAACTTATTTTTGCGCGAGCCCTAAGCCATTCTGGATTGAGCGCTACGGCGTGCTTGAAAAAATAAATGAGAGAAAAACTCTGATTTCCCTATCCTGTCCTTTTTCCTTGCCCCTGAGAAGTAATTTCGTTATCCTTATCTTCCAGTAACACCGGTTCGCAATAATAATTTAATCCACTCTACGAAAGGGCTTTCATATGTCAAAGGCATTACTTCTTGTGGACATACAAAATGACTATTTCAAGGGCGGGGCGATGGAGCTGATAAACATGGAACTTGCCGCAGGTAATGCGGAGAAGGTCCTCAGTCTTTTCCGCAGAAACACCCTGCCAATCTATCATGTTCAACATATTTCCATGGGAGCGGGGTCCACCTTCTTTCTGCTTGATACTGAAGGGGCAAAAATCCACAGGTTGGTTCTGCCTCTGGGAGGAGAACCTGTCATAAGAAAGCATTTTCCGAACGCTTTCCGGGAAACAGACCTCCTTTCCCAGCTCAGAAAAGACAATATTAAGGAACTTGTGATATGTGGCGCCATGTCCCATATGTGTATTGATGCAACCGTACGGGCAGCGTTCGACCACGGTTTCAGGTGTACTGTGGTTGAGGATGCCTGTGCCACAAGAAACCTGAAGTTTAAAGACAGGGAAATACAGTCGTCAGATGTCCATTCTGCCTTTATGGCCGCCCTCAGCCCTATTTACGCCCGGGTCGTCTCATCAAGGCAATTTTATAACAGTTTAGTTTGAAAACGGTCATAATGAGATTGCTGGACCATGAGGGTCTCTTTCCCAAAGGACGTAACAAAAATTCTCCTGAGCGTATAGAACGCCCCCTTGACGTTCAATACAGATTCCGGGCAGGCAGAGGCGATGCCCGTTTAAATGAATACCATTTTCTGGGGCTGTCCAGTGACGAATTTGAAGGCCTCGCTGCCGTTTCTATGAAATGATCCACGTATTTACGTCCTTTGGGAAAGAGACCCTCATGGTCCAAAGCTGTGTTTCAAACCGCTAAAGTGTTAAGCAATTTTTAGATAAAGAGGCATAGCCCTGCGTTGATCGGAAGGCTGCACATACTGACGGATACGCGGTTACAGTCCCGTTTCTCCCATGTTGAGCTTGCAGAGATGGCGATAGCCGGAGGAGCGGATACCATCCAGTTCCGTCACAAGGAGGATTCTACCCGTGAGATGATTGAAATTGCCGCACAGATGAAGAGGCTGTGTGCCGACAAAGATGTCATGTTCATCGTGAACGACCGGGTCGATATTGCCATGGCTACGCAGGCAGACGGCGTGCACTTAGGACAAGATGATTTCCCGATCCCCGTAGCCCGAGAACTGTTAGGAAAAAACCGGATTATCGGCGGCTCGGCAGCGACCATGGAGGAAGCCAGGAAGTGCCTCGCTGACGGGGCCGACTATGTGGGATTCGGGCCTGTCTACCCGACCGGTTCCAAAGACGACGCAGGGCCTGTGAGCGGGATTGAGACCCTGAGGAAGATAGTTGAGGCCATGCCCATCCCGATCATTGCCATAGGCGGGGTAGATGAAAAAAACGCCTATGATGTGATGCGGGCGGGCGCTCACGGAATCGCTGTGATCTCGGCCGTCTGTTGCAGGGAAGACCCCCGGCAGGCCACCAGAGGACTTTACGAAGCCATAAGTTCCGGAATCACCGGAGGGCGACATGTCTGAAACCTTAACTGAAATCGGGGAATTCGGTCTGATAGATCGGATTCACGAGCTCCTTCGAGTTTCAGGTGCTCCGGTTCCCGAGAAGACCCTGGGTATCGGCGATGACTGCGCCTTTTTTCAACCCCGGCCCGGGTACGACATCCTGGTCACGTGTGACTGCATAGTGGAAGGCCGGCACTATCTGACACGTTTTATCTCTCCCGTAAACCTGGGGCGACGCGCCATGTCTCTCAACATCAGCGATATCGGAGCTATGGGAGGCCGCCCGTTGTATGCATTGGTTTCCCTGGGATTGAGGGCGGACACAGCGGTCAAGGACGTGGAGGCCATGTACCTTGGTTTTGTTGAGGAACTCAATCCGTTTGATGCCACGATTATTGGCGGTAACCTCACCAAGTCTGAGGGCGCTAATTTTATCGACATCACCCTGATCGGGGAAATAGAGGCGGGGAAATCGGTACGTCGTTCCGGGGCAAACCCTGGCGACGCACTTCTGATAACCGGATATCCGGGCCAGGCAGCCGCCGGATTACAGATCCTGCTGAAGGCCCCGTCTGTCCATGATTTAGAGGACCATCCCTTGGTGCGGGCCTACAATACACCGTCTCACCGGGCACGCGAGGGATGGGCAGTTGCACACTCCGGTCTCGCAACAGCCATGATCGACACCAGTGACGGGCTCTTGGGGGATCTGGGCCATATCTGCAAAGAGAGCGGCGTCGGCGCCCTGCTCATCCAGGAAAACCTGCCGGTCAGCAGTGCATTACAGGACGCCGCCAGACAGATGAAACGGGATCCCATAGACCTTGTCCTCAAAGATAGCGATGATTATGAGCTGATCATTACCTGCCCTCCTGAACACGTGGACGGAATCCGCTCCGCGATCACCGGATTGAACGACATTCCCGTTACTGAAATCGGGAGAATCACCGAAATGGCAGGCGACATCAAACTGAAATCAGCCGACGGCGTTTACCATAATTTAACCGCTTCCGGATGGGATCACTTTTCAACATTAGGATAGCATACCTAATAAGGAGAAGAGCGTGACAGATCAAAAACTTGGACAAAGGGCAGCCGAAAACCTCAAGGCCATCCGGGCCAAAAAACCGTTGATCCATAACATCACGAATTATGTGGTCATGAACTACACTGCAAACGCCCTGTTGGCTTGCGGTGCTTCGCCTGTAATGGCCCACGCACCAGAAGAAGTGGAGGAAATGGTTTCATTCGCAGGCGCCTTGGTGCTCAATATAGGGACCCTTACCAAAGCCTGGGTGGATGCCATGCTGATTGCCGGGAAAAAGGCAAATAAATTAAATGTGCCCATCGTCCTTGACCCGGTGGGATCAGGAGCGACCAGACTTCGGACCGAATCTGCGAAACAACTCATTAATGAGCTTTCCGTCAGTGTGATCCGGGGAAACGCCTCTGAGGTTCTTTCTTTAGCCCGGGAGGGATCCCGAACCAAAGGCGTGGATTCGATACATAGTGTCGAAGAAGCCGAGAACGCAGCCCTCGTACTCGCCAAAGAGCTGAACACCACACTCGCCATCACCGGACCAATAGATCTGATCACGGATGGAGAGCGTATCTTCAGGGTTTTGAACGGGCACGAGCTTATGGGTTTCGTGACCGGGACCGGCTGCACAGCTACCGCCTTGATCGGAGCGTTCCTGTCCGTGGACCGGGACCCTGTCAGCGCCACGGCCACTGCACTGGCATACTTTGGCCTGGCAGGTGAAATAGGGGCGGCCGTTTCAAAAGGCCCGGGAAGCTTCCAGATAGCCCTGCTCGACGCCTTGTTCGGCATGGATGAAAAAATACTCAGTAACGGGGCTAAGATCGAGGTCTAAAAATAGATCGCCTGGAACGGGTCCCTCCTGGTTCCGCAAGAAAGAAGCCAAAAAGAGGCCACCTGCCAACGGCGACTTTTCTTTACTTTTTTTTTGACTATCCACTGATCTGTCACTATAGTATGCCCCCAAGGGGTCCTTATCATGGAAAAAAAGTATGGCGCTACACTATTCCTCATTTTTTTGATCTGCTCTCTGTTCTTGGTCTTAAAGCTCTTCTGGACCTATGTGTCGGCTATTGTGCTGGCGCTTCTCATTGCGAGCGTTTTTTATCCCCTATATTCCTGGGTCAAAAGAGTGTTTCGGGAGCGGGAGATATTGGCATCCCTTTGCATGACCTTTTTCCTGTTTCTGGTATTGGTCATTCCGGTAGGATGGTTTATCGGAACACTCTCCAATGAGGCCTACGAATTCTACAAACGGAGCAGCAGTGAGGTCTCCGTGAAACAGATCCAGGATCTTATAGAGCATGACCCTGTCTGGGCTGAACGCTTCAAAAAGCTCGGCAAAATGACAGGTCTGAACATTACCCCTGAGGCAATAGAGGAATTAGCCGCTTCAATCGGGAAGAAAGTGGGCCTGTTTCTGTACAGCCAACTCACATCGATGGCCTCTAATATGCTCAGTTTCCTGATCCACTTCTTCCTGATGATGATGACCATCTTCTACCTTTTTCAGGACGGCGCCCGCCTCAAAAAGTATCTCATCGAATTGATGCCGGTCCCCAAAGAACAACTTGAAAAAGTGGCCAACAAATTCCAGGAGATGGGAAAAGCCCTTATTGTCGGGAATGGGATGTCAGGGATCATCCAAGGAATCTTTGGGGGCTTTGGATTTTTCTTTTTCGGGTTGGGCTCTCCATTCTTATGGGGTACGGTTGTCACGTTCATGGCCTTTCTGCCCATTGTCGGCGCCACCGCAGTGTTTGTCCCGGCCACTGTCATCCTGATGATACAAGGGAATACAGGACTCGCCTTGGGCTATCTGATTTACAATCTGACGTACAGCTCTATCGTCGAGTACCTCGTCAAGCCCAGGTTGATCGGTCAAGGCATGCAGATGAACGCCCTCCTTGTATTCATCGGTATTTTAGGGGGGATAAAGCTATTCGGTATATTGGGGATCATTTACGGTCCTTTAATTATTACTACATTTCTGACATTGGCTGAGATATACAGGCTCGAATATAGAGAACGCGCAATCTGAACAAACCTGTCTCGCTGAATCATCTGGAATCGAAGGAGGAGAAAAGATGGATCCCGAAAAAATACTCAAAGGAAAAAGGATTTTGATCGTCGACGATGAGGAAGACGTCCTCGATTTTCTGACCGAACTGCTGGAGATATGTAAGGTCGACAGGGCATCAACCTTTGAGGAAGGGAAAAATCTGCTCGAATCCAATTATTACCACGCAGCCGTCCTCGATATTATGGGTGTCCAGGGATATGAGTTGTTAGAAATCGCAATCAAGAGGGAAATTCCGGCCCTTATGCTTACCGCCCACGCGCTGTCACAAGACAACATGAAAAAATCTTTTGAAAAAGGGGCCTCCTATTATGTGCCAAAGGACGAAATGGGCAAAGTGGACGTATTCCTGGCGGACATCCTCGACGCCATAGACAAAAAGAAAAATGTATTTGTCAAATGGTATGAAAGGCTGAGTGGCTTTTGCGACAGGAGATTTGGGCCAAACTGGAAAGACGATGACCCCGACTTCTGGAATTCCCTCATGAAGTATTGATCTGAATTAAGG
>JACKQG010001530.1_pt1 | contig 31818 bp, 29 predicted proteins | sample 8237621 | NCBI WGS metagenome assembly JACKQG01 (sample SAMN15677084, study PRJNA649215) | marine metagenome | biome: marine; feature: Black Sea; material: saline water; isolation source: suspended particulate matter (SPM) from the Black Sea western gyre | collected 2013-06-09/2013-06-10 | depth... | reverse complement strand
TTTAACCTGTTCTTCATGATGTTTCCTCCTCGATAATTTTAGCTAAATCATAATACGCTTGAAAAGCCCGTTGATACTACTTTTTAAACAACGGCCCGGATAGCGCCAGGCTCCTAGAAGTAAGCATGGATAATTTCACGCAGATAGTGATCTGCAATCAGTAGTGCAAACAGCATACTCAGATAAAAAATCGAATAGCCGAAGGTCTTCATTGCGTACTCATCGGTCTCGGAGATGTACAGCTTGAGCGCGTAATAGACAAAACCCAGACCCAGCCCTACCGAACCCGCCAGATAAAGATAACTGCTCATCTGGGTAACAAATGGCAACATCGATACACCGAGCAGCATCAGGGTATATAACACGATATGCAGTTTGGTAAACTGCACGCCATGGGTGACCGGTAACATCGGCACGCCGGCTTTTTTGTATTCTTCGCGACGCTTGATTGCGAGTGCCCAGAAATGCGGCGGAGTCCAGATAAAAATAATCAGGAATAATAACAGCGCATCCACGGTTAGTTCATTGGTCACCGCGGTCCAGCCCAGAACAGGAGGTGCCGCTCCGGCTGCTCCGCCCAGCACAATATTATGCGGTGTGGAATGCTTCAGAAACATGGTATAGATAACGGCATAACCGACCAGCGAAATCAGGGTCAGAATGGCGGTCATCACGTTGACAAATGAAACCAGAACCAGCATCGAAAGCACCCCGAGACTGATGGCAAAAATTAACGCCGAGCGTGAACTGATACTACCCTGAGGTAATGGCCGGTTTTTCGTTCTGGCCATTATTACATCGATATGCTGATCAACCCAATGGTTAACCGCCGCTCCGGAAGCGGCTCCCAGGCCGATTCCGAGCAGACCAAAAAACAGGATATCGATACTCACCATCGAGGAACTGGATAACAACATGCCGGCCAGTGCGGTAAATAGTATCAGGTAAACTACCTTGGGCTTACACAGCTGGTAGTATTCTCCCATCTGCGGTAACAACTGAACTGCAGTTTTAACTTTACTCATAATCGTACTCTTGTCGTCTAATTTTTAGCCGATCCTGGATATCGACAGTAATTTCTTGATATCTTTCAACACCTTTTCCGGATCTGGCTGCGGATCATACTTCATCATATAATTACCCATCGGGTCGATCAGTAGAATTTTTCCGAAGTTATTCTGCGCTTTGTCACGCACCTTAGCATAAAAAGATGGTTTCGATGATGCGCCAAGCGTTGCGATATCAACGCCAGGATAATCACTCAACAGCTGCACCAGCTCAGCATCGATACCGCCTGGGCGCTCCACCAGTAACAGCCGATTAATTCTGAAGCGATCCTCTGCCATCGCTTTTCTGATCTGTCGCATATAATACAAATTCTTGCGGCAATCTTCCTCACAGCTTCCATCCAGTACGTACAGCATCAACCATTTCTTACGATAATCGCTGAATCTGGTCTGTGTTCCATCTGCCTGCATTAATTCGGCATCGGGCAATTCTCTGGCCGGTTGCACCAGTTCACCATAGTTACTGGTTTGCCCCTGCGGCAGATTATCTCTAAACTGAAAATACAGGGTTCCGGCAATATAGGGAAACGCACTGAGTGCCAGCAGGATCCATAACGGGGCATAGCTGCCCTTTTTCTTTACTTCATTCATGTCTGATTCTTTTAAAATTAAATTTAATAAACAATATCAGCGTCGCCAGTGCAAAGGCAGCCCAGTGGATCGCATACCCGATATGCATGCCAATCTTGGCTTCATACTGTGGCCACTCTCTTTCCAGTAACGGAGCTATCGGCGATGTTAACTGCAATTCGATCGGGTAAAAATCCAGCTTTGTTTGCGCTTTCAGGTATTCAAAATCGAAGTATACCCATAGCTTTTCCTGCTCGGTGTTGGGTTTATCGACACCTGCAGTCACCACCGGGCGTGAGCGTGGCAACTGTATTACACCGTCAATCGTCAGTCGCTCTGATGGAACCTTAATCGGTGGCAAATTGAGCCGGTCGACTGGTCTTTTTAACCAGCCCATATTGACCAGGAGTGATCGCTCATCTCCTTCCAGGGTAAAGGGACAGTAAAGATATAATCCTGGCTGACCCTTAAACACGACATTTTCCACATACAGACATGCGCCTGTATCAAATCGTCCAGTCGCGCTGGCTCGGTAATAACGATGCGCTAGAATCAGTTGATCCGTTAATTGATAAACCGCAAAAGGTGCCGTGTTATTTGCCAGTTCTATGTCCGCTAGCGCCTGCTGCTTTTCCGCCACTCGAAAACTCTGCCACAGCGACAACCCAGTGAACACGCTAAAGAAAAGCAGGAACAGGAGCAGCATCAACGGATTGAGTTTAAATCTAAAACCTGGAATCATTTCCTTCCTGCTCTTAATGGATAGCCTTTAATCATGTGTTAGAATCTAAACCTTACCAACAGCAGCGCATCCACTTTATGTTCAAGGTACTCATTATTATCAATCTGGCTCTTATCATCATCAGCCTGTTCAGTGGCGTATTCTTTCTCGTGAAAGACAATGGCAACAGCAATAGAATCGTCACTTCGCTGACCATCCGGGTCGGTCTATCTATCTGTCTGATCTGCCTGTTACTGATCGGTTACTACACCGGTAACCTTCAACCCAATAACATCTGAGTCAATAAAAAAACGCCTGAGAAACTCAGGCGTCGAAAACACTTGTTACCAGGTTCTGGTGTAGTCTTATAACCAGTACACAAAGAAATACAGGCCAATCCAGACCACATCTACAAAGTGCCAGTACCAGGCCACCGCCTCAAAAGCAAAATGATTTTCTTCGGTAAAATGATCCTTCATCGAGCGTATCGTTATCACAATCAGCATAATGGTACCGATCGTTACGTGTAATCCATGAAACCCGGTCAGCATGTAGAAGGTTGAACCATAGATGCCGGAAGTCAGCTTCAGGCCCATCGCAGTATACGCATGGTAATATTCGTAAGCCTGTAACGCGAAGAAAATCAGACCCAGCACAACCGTCATGATCAGGCCCAGCACCAGTTGATTTTTACTTTCTTTCTTCAAACCCCAGTGCGCCCAGGTCAGGGTTGCACCGGAAGATAACAGAATGATGGTATTCCACAGAGGTATACCGCCGGCACCCATGGCTTCCTTGGGTGGGGAGTAATTGGTCGCATCCGGCAGATTGATCAATGGCCAGTGTGCGGTAAATCCATCCCACAGCAGGTTGGAAGAACCGAGCTGTCCCTCACCACCCAGATAAGGGATGGCAATGGTACGGAAGTAATACAGACAACCAAAAAAAGTCAGGAAGAAGAACACTTCCGAGGTAATAAACCAGAACATGCCCTGACGGAACGAAGTGCTCACCTGAGAACCATAATTGCCTTTCAGGTTTTCATCGATAACAGTGCCAAACCAGCCGAAGAAAATATAGGTAATCATCAGAAAACCGGCGGTCATGATCATTGAGCCAGCACCGACATCATTGATAAACAGGATAAAACCAAACAATAGTACGAAAACACCGCTAGCGGAAATAATCGGCCAGCGACTTGGCTCTGGAATAAAATAAGTTTCGTTAGTTGTCATATCTGTCCTCTAGTGTCTGCACATAATTTTTTGTTATTAAATTCTGGAACGATCCGTATTCATAAAGGTATAGGATAACGTGATCGTTTTATATTCTTCGGGTAAGTCGCGATTAATTACAAACTGCAGATCCATTTCGCGGCTTTCTCCGGCTTCCAGGGTCTGCGTTTCGAAGCAGAAACACACCGTTTTATTAAAGTATTCTGTTGCCTGCCAGGGTGTTATTCCCGGTATTGCCTGAACCTTGATCGCTTTATTCGACAGATTCGTGGCCCGATAACTGATCTGATGCATTTCACCCGGATGCACCTTAATCTTGGCTGGTGGTTTTTCTATTTTCCACGGCAAGCCATCGTTTAGAGTGGAATCAAATTCCACCGTAATCAGGCGGTCTGTATCGACCTGGGACATGACTACTTCAGATCTATTCGCCGCGGTAGCAATGCCATTAATACCGGAAATAGAACACACCAGGTTATACAGGGGGACCAGCGCAAAGCCAAAGGCAAACATGCCTATCCCCAGGCCACCCAGTATTAGTGAAGTTTTTTTCCCTTTAGCCTGTGGCTTATGGTCGCTCATTTAGGTACGACTAACCCGGTGTAATAAAATAGTGGAACCAGAATGCCGGTTAACGCGATGGCACTCAATATCCCAGCCACAATAAAATTTTTCATTTTCAGCTGCTTATTGTATTTATCCATATCTGGATTGCTCATCATTTCACCTTAATTTGTAGGAGCACGACCCAGCAGTCGTGCTCCGATGACATTACTTTACGCTGGGAGGCGTAGAAAAACTGTGGAATGGGGGAGGAGAAGATAAAGTCCACTCCAGACCCGTCGTTCCAATCATTGAACCTTCCCATGGATTTGCCGGCGCCTTTTCACCACCTTTAACAGTTTTGATAATGATGTATAAAAATAGCAGGTGAGAAAGTCCAAACAGCATTCCACCAACGCTCGACAGATAGTTAAAGTCGGCAAACTGCGGACTATAATCGACGATGCGGCGCGGCATACCGGCCAGCCCTGAAAAGTGCTGCGGGAAAAAGGTCAGATTGAATGACAGGGTTGTCCACCAGAAGAAAATCTTACCGTGGGTTTCATTGTACATATGGCCGGTCCACTTCGGCAGCCAGTAAAATACTGCCGCATATAGACCAAACACAGAGCCTGGGATCAAGGCATAGTGAAAGTGCGCCACCACAAAGTAAGAATCATGGTACTGCAGATCCGCCGGCACCACCGCCAGCATAACGCCCGTCACACCAGCAAACGAAAACATCAGGATAATCGCAATACCAAACAGCATCGGCGTCTCAAAGGTCATCGCCCCGCGCCACATGGTGAAGATAAAGCTCATCAGCATCATCCCGACCGGAATTGAAATCAGGATCGTTCCGATCATGAAATAGGTGGTCGCATTGAGTGACATACCAATGGTGTACTGGTGATGCGCCCATACCACCATTCCCAGAGCAGTCAGCGCTGCCATAAACCACACCAGTGGCTTGTACGCAAACAGAGGCTTACGCGAAAAAGTCGGGATAATCAGACCCAGCACACCGATTGAAGGCAGCAGCAGCACATACACTTCAGGGTGACCGAAGAACCAGAACAGGTGCTGGAATAAAACCGGATCACCGCCACCGGCAGCATCAAAGAATGAAGTTCCGAAATGGCGATCGAACAGCAGCATGGTGACGCCACCAGCCAGTACCGGCATAATCATGATTAACAGCAGACCGGTGAACAGCCAGGACCATACAAACAATGGCAGCTTGAACCAGGTCATGCCAGGGGCACGCATATTAACGATTGTGGTTACGATGTTAATCGCTGCCAGAATAGAAGAAATACCCAGGATATGGATGGTAAAAATCAGGAAATCCATGCCCATACCGGATTGTACCGATAACGGTGGATACAGCGTCCAGCCGGTATTTACCGGTGTACCAGTGCCTGGAAAATAGGAAACCACCATGGATAGAATCAGCATGGTACCGGCCATCGGCAGTAACCAGAAACTGAGGTTATTCAAGCGCGGCAATGCCATATCCGGTGCGCCGATCATCATCGGAATCATCCAGTTAGCCATACCGGCACCCGCTGGCATAACCATACCAAAAACCATTATCAGTGCATGATTGGTTAGCAGGTTATTGTAGGTATCAGGATCAACGATCTGAATCCCCGGCATAAACAGCTCCATACGCAGTACCATCGCGCTGGCCCCACCCAGGAATAACATCACCAGCGCAAAAATCAGGTACATGGTACCTATATCCTTGTGGTTGGTACTGAATAGCCAGCGGCCTATGCCAGTTGGCTTATGATCATGATGATCATGATGATCATCATGTATCGTGGCTTCACTCATCTTTAACTCTCCAGAATTTTTAGTTTATCGTGCTGCTTTTATATCAGCAGGCTGAACCGCATCACCCGTATCATTGCCCCAGGCATTCCGCTCGTAGGTAATGATTGCCGCCAGCTCTAGATCATTCAGCTGACTCGCCCACGCAGCCATGGCAGTACCGGCTACACCTTTTAATACGACTTCATTATGTTTTGCCAGGTCACCCAATGCCACGGCACTGCCTTTGAGAGCAGGGAATACACCCGGAAGGCCAGTACCCGTCGGCATATGACAGCCAGCACAGTTGGTATTATACAGCTTCTCACCGCGCTCCATCAGCTCAGCCAGCGGCCAGGTTTTATCCGCTGAAGACTCTGCTACCGCCGCTACCATCGCCAGCTTCTGTTCATTCATCCACTCGGCGTAGTTGGCTTCACTCATGGCCTCAACCACAATCGGCATATAGGCATGCCCGGTACCACAGTTTTCAGCACACTGCCCGCGATACACACCTTCTTTATCGATCATGGTCCAGGTCTCATTGATGTAACCGGGAATCGAATCCTTCTTATAGGCGATGGCCGGAACCCACCACGCATGCAGTACGTCCGTCGCGGTATGCAGAAAACGAATACGCTGGTTGATTGGTAAAACCAGACGGTTATCCACATCTCTCAGATACAGATCATCCGTACTCGGAATATCCTTGTTCAGATTACTGACGATTTTAACGCCATCTTCCATGTAGTCGTAAGTCCACTTCCATTGCGAGCCGGTTACCTTCACTGTCACAGCGGCAGGATCATGGCTTTCAATATTACCCAGCGTTTTTACGGCTGAGCCAGCAACACTGAAATCTATTCCGAGAACGATAGCCGGCACCAAAGCCCAGGACCAGCGTCCAAACCAGGTATGATTAAAGTTCTGATCCGCCTGATAACCCGTCGATTTACGGAACTTGATCAGTGCATATACGATGATACCCGTGACAATAATCATAATGATCGTTGCCACTGTGGCTGTCAGCATGTGCAAATCATAGATTTCGCGGGTAATGGTAGAAGCCGGTTCCGGCAGGTTGTATTCCCGGACCGCAAACGCTGGTATTGAAAATAATGTTGATGCTATCAACAACAATCCTCTTTTGAAGATTTGTTTAAGCTCGGACATCTAGATACTCCCCCGAAATTATCATTAAAATAGTTTTATAAAAATTATTATGAAGCCTTAGCCGTTATGCTCTAAAACCTTAGGCAACAACTGGTGTAATGCGGCTAAAAGCTCTTCCCGTTCTTGATCGGTCAGACAGGCGCCGATTTCGACCCTGTCGCCATGCGACTGAACAAACAGCTGGCTGGGATACCAGTCATCAGGATCGAGTGTGAGATTAATCTGCACCCAGAAAGGATTGAATTTCCAGATTTTTTTGCCCCTGACACTTTCCTGTGTAATCAAAAATCGATCTCTCGACACCTGCACCATTTCCCGATAGCGACTGGCGCGGTCAAACATCCAGAAGCCTGCCACCAGCAGCGCTATTTCAAGTATCGCAAAAGGCAGTACCAGCCAGGCTCCCAGCAACACAAATCGTATTGCGGTTAGAAAAACACCCACACCCACCAGCAACACAAAAACGATCATGCCTTTGGTCGTCATGGATCGATTGGGTCGGATTAGAAAGTCGTACCGGTCGTGACCGGAATCGCTTTTCTCAATCAGCATTACGGTTTTCCATTAGCTGGATTATGGATTACTGTGAAATACGCCTGTGATCAAAAGCGGCAGGACCCAAAAAATTTTGAACGAGTCTAATCGCGAGAATGATATAGATCAAGAAAAATACCTTAAATCTACTTAATTTGGCCATAACTGCAGGGATATAAAGACTAATAAGTCATGACCTTATAAGAAATCCATCTATTTCGATCACTTTTATCGATTTACGACACTATCTTCCGCTTAGCCACACAATTCCATTCAAATAAATTAATACCAAAATTAAAACCATGCATGACCATAAACAATTTCATAGGTCGCTGTATACACATTATCGCGGTACGCAATCTCTTCATAGGCCTGCCGCAAGCGGTTTAATTTCCTCGCCGTCATTAATCCACGTTGACGACTCTTATCGGCATTGGTTGCACCAATCGATTTCAGATCCGACAGCAGATCGCTAAAACTGGCATATTCCATACGAATCTCTTCCATATCCACAACCGGCTGAGAAAGACCCGCTGCAAGCATCATGTCACCGACATCGTGCATATCGAGAAAGTTATGTACCCGAGGGGAGGCATCTACTCTGGCCCAGCTATCGCGCAACTCTTTCAGGGTATTACTGCCAAAGGTACTAAACATCATCAACCCACCCTGCCGCCCGACACGCTTGAACTCCCTGAACCCCTGCTCCAGATCGTTACTCCACTGCAATGCCAGGCTGGAGAACAGCAGATCGACACAGTTATCCTTCAGCGGAAGTTGCTCCATATCGGCATTCAGCAGCCATTTGGACTTGAACATTCCATATTTTTTACGGGTGATCGCTAGCATTTCATCCGCCATATCCAGCGCCAGCACGGTCGATTTTTTATACCGTTTATGCAAAGGCCTGACCGCAGCACCCGTGCCACAGCCCAGATCGAGAATCAGCTCGGGCGTCACCCTGATATAATCCAGTCGCTCCAGCAGGCGCGACAGCACCTCTTCCTGCAGTACGGCGGTACTGTCGTATTGACCGGCGCAACGGTTGAATGATTTTTTGACGGCTGTTTTATCGAGTCGTGGCGGGTTTAATAAATTCACTGATCAGGTCTGCTACTTTGTCGGTATGGGATAAAAACGGCGCATGCGCCGCATGCGCGAGGCATTCTACACGAATTGACGGATTTACCCGATGTAATTGTGGAGCCAGCGTGACTGGAACCAGCGTATCGTGCTGCCCGAGAATAGCCAGCACTGGCACCTCCTGTGCCGCCAGTTCCTCTCTTGCATCATGCCTGAGCAACAGCTCCAGCCCAAACTTCATGGCTTCCGAGCTCGGGACACCTCCCTGCATCAACAACTCAGCGATCTTCCGGATTAGCTGCCTGGCCTGTGCACTACCGCGCACCTGCAGCCCCAGAAACCTTCGGATTGTTGCCCTGAAGTCCCCTTCCAGCTGTTTCGAAAACTCACTAAAAACCGCGGCTTCTACAGCCGTTAACCAGTTTTTTCTCTGCACAAAACACGGATTACAGGATAACAGCATTAATTTTTTAAAGCGCTCTGGATAGAGCGTTGACAGACGTAACGCATACAGCCCCCCCATCGACCAGCCCAGCACCGCAGAGTCCGGCAAAACTTGCGCTAACGCCTCTACCTGAGCATCAAAATCGGCGTCTTTCACCCACCCAGACTGGCCATAACCCGGCAGGTCGACACGAATCACTTCATATTGACTAGCCAATAATGGAACCAGCGGTTCAAACACCGCTGAATTCATGCCCCAGCCATGGATCAGCGTAACGGGCTCACCGAATCCCTGTTGATAACACTGTATTTGCTGCTGCATAACGACACCTGACTCACCAAAATGACCACCTAACTCAACTGTTATCGGACTGGTTAACCTGATAAAGTTGCGCCAATCACAACAACAGTATGAATAAAATTGGAAAATTCCACCCTTTTAGCCGCAGGCTTTATGCTCCTGGCCTACCTGGCAGGTTCGTTTTCATCCGCTATCAGCCTGAGTAAAATCATGGGCTTCCCCGATCCACGCAGTGAAGGATCTAAAAATCCAGGGGCCACCAACGTGATGCGTATCGCCGGCAAAAAAGCCGCCGCCCTGACCCTGCTGGGAGACTTGCTGAAAGGATTTGCAAGCGTGTTACTGGCAAATCTGTTTCTTCAAAACCCCATCTTCATCGCCCTCACCGGCATCAGCGCTTTTCTCGGCCACTGCTTCCCGCTGTATTACCAGTTCAAGGGTGGCAAAGGCGTAGCAACGGCGTTTGGCTTTATCCTGGCCTTTAACTGGATCGCAGGCCTGATCACCGTTGCCATCTGGCTGATTGTTGCTCGGGTGTTCAAAATGTCATCCCTGGCCGCACTCATTGCATTCAGCCTTCTGCCGTTCCTTTACTATGCAATCTATCAGGATTCCATCATCAGCATGCTGCTGCTGGGGATGGCACTGGTCCTGGCATACCGGCATAAGCAGAATATCCAGCGCATACTACGCGGCGAAGAGCGCTAATTCAGCCTCTGCAGGGTTTCCAGCGACCAGCGCGGCAACACATCCGTCACATTCTCATCTCGCTGTCCTGCTGCCATTCTTAATCCTCCGGCATAGGCAATCATCGCGCCATTATCGGTGCAATACTCCAGCGCAGGAAAATAGACTCTGGTTTGCAGCTTTGCTGACATCTGTTGCAGGCGCTTGCGCAAAGTCCGGTTTGCACCCACCCCGCCCGCCACTACCAGCCGTCTATAGCCAGTCTGCTTTAACGCCCGCTGACATTTTATCTGCAGGGTATCAACCACCGCCTGCTCGAATGCAAAGGCTATCTCAGCACGATTTTGATCCGACAGCGGTGTGAGCTTGTGCATGGTATTCAGGGCAAAGGTTTTTAACCCACTAAAGCTGAAATCGAGACCGGGCCGGTCCACCATCGGGCGCGGAAAAACCAGATCCGTTGCCGACACGGTAGACGCCAGCTGTGCCAGCTCAGGCCCGCCTGGATAAGGCAAACCGAGTAACTTGGCGGTTTTATCGAATGCTTCACCCACCGCATCATCCAGTGACTCGCCCAGTATTTTGTATTCACCCACCGCTTCCACATCAACCAGCATGGTATGCCCGCCCGACACCAGCAGGGCCACAAAAGGAAACTCAGGCTTATCCTCGGACAGCATTGGAGCCAGCAAGTGTCCTTCCATGTGATGCACACCGAGCACCGGTTTATCCAGCGCCCATGCCAGTGCACGTGCGATGCAGGCACCCACCATCAGCGCCCCCATCAAACCCGGTCCACGCGTATAAACAATGCCATCCAGCGAGTGAACTCCACCATTCTGTTGTAACAGATCGATGATCATCGGTGCAGCCTTGACCACATGATCCCTCGACGCCAGCTCCGGAACCACACCACCGTACTCCCGATGACATTCAATCTGGCTATACAGACGCTGCTGAATCACACCTGTTTCCACCTCATAAATTGCAATTCCTGTCTCATCACAGGAGCTTTCCAGCCCTAATACCTTCATAAATTAAATTCTTTGTCCTGATTTAGGTAGATTTCGCAGCATATTAATTGATATTTCGGAAAGCGTCCTTATAATTGCGCGGCTCGAAAGCCATTGCGGTTTTTTGACGTTTTTTTAGTTTAACAAACTCGGACATTTTTAATATGCCAACAGTAAAAGTAAAGGATAACGAGCCTTTTGATTATGCGCTACGCCGTTTCAAGCGTGCCTGTGAAAAAGCTGGTACTTTAACCGAAACCCGTCGTAGACAAAACTACGAAAAACCAACTTCGGTTCGTAAGCGTAAAGCTGCCGCTGCGGTAAAGCGTAACTACAAGCGCCTCTCCAAAGAGGTTGGTAACAGAAGACGCTTTTACTAAGGCCAGTCATGCCTGCATGTGCCCTTAAGGAAAAACTCGTATCGGACATGAAAGTCGCCATGAAAAGTGGCGATAAACCGCGTCTTTCCGTGATACGATTGATTCTCGCTGCGATCAAGCAAATAGAAGTTGATGAACGCATCGAGCTGGATGATGCCAGAGTCAATGTGGTACTGGATAAAATGGCAAAACAGCGCCGCGAGTCCATTACTCAGTTTGAAAAAGCTAATCGCACCGACCTGGTTGATATAGAACAGGCTGAACTGGTTATTATAAAGGAATACCTTCCTGAAGCACTGTCGGAACAGCAGGTCAATGATCTGATTGCGCAGGCCATTGCCAGTAGCGGAGCCACCGACATGAAGCAGATGGGACAGGTAATGGGCATCCTGAAGCCTCAATTACAGGGACGTACCAACATGAGCAAAGTGAGCCAACTCATAAAAACCCTGCTTGAGGTTAAGTAATTCTTAATGGCCAATGTATTTCAGTTTCTCGATGTCCAGCGCCACGAGCCGGTCAAAAAAGTCTCCACTGACCGGGTCAAGGAATTTGCCGAAATTTACCACGACTTTGATCTGCAACAGGCAGGACAACAGGCTGAACGCTGCCTGGAGTGTGGAAACCCTTACTGCGAATGGAAATGCCCGGTACATAATTTCATCCCTAACTGGCTGAAGTTGATTGCCGAAGGCAACCTGATAGAAGCGGTCGAAATGTCACATAAAACCAACACCTTGCCCGAGGTGTGTGGACGTGTTTGCCCACAGGACCGCCTGTGTGAGGGGGCCTGTACCTTGGCAACCGGATTTGGTGCCGTCACCATCGGCGCTATTGAAAAATACATCACCGATACGGCCATGGCGAATGGCTGGTCACCGGACATGAGCCAGGTGGTCAGTACTGGTAAAAAAGTTGCCATCATCGGCGCAGGTCCAGCCGGACTGGGCTGCGCAGATATACTGGTCAGAAATGGCGTTAAACCCGTTGTATTTGATCGACACCCTGAAATTGGTGGCCTGCTGACCTTCGGTATTCCGTCATTCAAGCTTGAAAAAGAAGTCATCAAACATCGTCGAAAAATGTTCGAAGACATGGGCATAGAGTTCAGGCTCAACACCGAAATCGGAAAACAAATTACCCTGCAGCAACTCAGCAAGGAATACGATGCAGTATTTCTGGGCATGGGAACCTATACCTATATGAAAGGTGGCTTCCCCGGAGAAGACAAGCCCGGCGTTTACGAAGCCCTGCCCTATCTGATTGCCAACATTCATAATGAAATTGCTTTTAGCGGCAGCGAAAAACCTGACTTTATAAATCTGGCCGGTAAAAACGTAGTCGTACTGGGCGGTGGTGATACCGCGATGGACTGCAATCGAACCGCAATCCGTCAGGGCGCTCATAAAGTCACCTGCGCTTATCGTCGCGACGAAGAAAATATGCCTGGCTCGGCACGCGAAGTTGCCAACTCTAAAGAAGAAGGGATAAACTTTCTATTTAACAGACAGCCTGTTGAGATTGTTGGAGAGCACCGCGTAGAAGGTATCAAGTTCGTCTCCACACGCATGGGCGACCCGGATGAGCGCGGCAGAAGTCGCCCTGAAGTCATTCCCGGTTCTGAAGAAATCATTCCTGCGGATGCGGTCCTGATCGCCTTTGGTTTTCGCCCTAACCCGCCTGCATGGCTAGCGGAAAGCGATATCAGCACAGACGATGGCGGACGTGTTATCACAGCAGAGAGTAACGCCTATAAATTCCAGACCAGCAACCCGAAGGTGTTTGCTGGCGGCGATATGGTGCGCGGCTCCGATCTGGTCGTAACGGCTATCTATGAAGGCAGACAGGCTGCAGAAGGCATACTGGATTATCTGGAGATCTAAGCAGCCACGGCACATATACAGGCCGACATCATAAAATTCAGGCTCTTAGCATCAAATTAAAAACTATAAAACTAAACTGAGAGTTACCTGGTTAATGAAATTTCCTACACTTAAAAATGATCGCTATCTGAAAGCTTTACTCAAGCAGGATACCGATACCACTCCAGTCTGGATTATGCGCCAGGCCGGTCGTTATCTGCCTGAATATCGCGCAACACGTAAGCAGGCGGGTAGCTTTCTTGACCTGTGCAAAAACCCTGAGCTGGCCTGCGAAGTGACACTGCAACCTTTACGTCGCTTTGATCTGGATGCAGCCATATTATTTTCCGACATCCTGACGATACCGGATGCGATGAATCTGGGACTGTATTTCAGTGAAGGCGAAGGTCCAAAATTTCAGCATCCGATCCGAACTCAGGCCGATATCAATAAACTGTTCGTTCCCGATCCATCGGATTCACTGCGTTATGTGACCGATGCCGTTACCCTGATTCGCCAGGAACTAGATGGACTGGTTCCGCTGATTGGATTCAGTGGCAGTCCATGGACTCTGGCCACCTACATGATCGAAGGCGGTAGCTCCAAGGACTATCATCATAGCAAAGGTATGCTGTATGAAAACCCGGCCGCACTGCATCAGATACTGGATATCACTGCCCAGTCCGTGGTGTCCTACCTGAATGCGCAAATTGAAGCGGGCGCTCAATCGCTGATGATTTTTGACACCTGGGGCGGGGTGCTTGCGCCCGAAGCCTATACCGAATTTTCCCTGCGCTATATGCAACAGATAGTCGAACAGCTCAATACCCAACACGCAGGTCAGACCATTCCGGTTACCCTGTTCACCAAAGGTGGTGGCCAGTGGATCGAGCTGATCGCAAACACAGGCTGTAATGGCGTCGGACTGGACTGGACAATCTCGATCGATGAAGCCAGAAAACGCGTGGGTGACAAAGTTGCGCTGCAGGGCAATCTTGACCCCAATGTTCTATACGCATCTGCGGATACGATTCGTCAGCACGTAAAACAGATTATCGATAAGTTTGGTAACCACAATGGCCATGTGTTTAATCTGGGACACGGCATACACCAGACTGTAAATCCAGATAACCTGAAGGTTCTGGTGGATGCGGTACACGAGTTCGGGCGCGAGATCCGCAAGTAGAAAGCACATTCTGACAGGAGTTGCGCGGCTGGACGGCCGCGCATCTTCTTCGATCTGACGTTAAAAAATCCCTTCGGTTACATCGACTTCTTTGGTCACCAGACCGTTCCTACCCGATTGACTAGCTGACGTACCATTCGTCAGCTTTTTTTCCTGCGGCTCCGTGCCCAGCTTAAAAAGCTCGAACTGGGTATTGCGCGATAATTTTGTAGCGCGCTCGCCGGTATCCGAGTCTATCCGTACCGTAACCAGACCATCCGGTTGTAACTCTGGATTCTCCGGTAAACCATCCAGCGCTTCACGCATATAATCCATCCACATGGGTAATGCGGCCCGACCACCGGTTTCACGACTGCCCAATGGTTTCTGGTTATCAAACCCAACCCAGGCCGTTGCAGTGACCTGATCATTAAAGCCACTAAACCAGGCATCTTTCTGATCATTCGTTGTCCCGGTTTTACCCGCAATGTCCTGTCTCCCTAGCGACCTGGCCCTGACCGCAGTGCCTCGCTGAACCACTTCACGGATGATAGAGCGCATGATATGTACGTTCTGCGCACTGATCACTCTGGGAGCATACTCCACCGGTTCATTCTCCACCGCTAATTCTGCTGTCTCCCCAGCTGACGCATCATCGGCTGCGACGTCTACAGCAGGATTCTGCGCAACCGGAGCAACACTCACAGCAGCTTTAGTATCGCACTCATGACAGACGATCTGGGGGTTACTCTTGAACAGCAGTTCACCGCTGTTCGACTCGATTCGATCGATAAAGTAAGGGGTAATCAGAAAGCCACCATTAGCAAACACCGTATAGGAACGAGCAATCTCTAGCGGTGAAAAGGATCCACTTCCGAGTGCCAGCGATAAATCATAGGGCATATCTTTTTTATCAAAACCGAAACGCTGCGCATAACGGGTCGCGTAATTCAGGCCTATCGACTGAAGGATGCGTATAGAAACCAGATTTCTGGACTTGACCAACGCCTCACGTAATCGGGTTGGCCCATAAAAACGTCCAGAATAGTTTTCTGGACGCCAGGTCGCCTCTAGCGAGTCATCATCGAACACGACCGGCGCATCATTGATGAGACTGGCAGCGGTAAACCCCTTATCCAGTGCTGCCGAGTAAATGAAGGGTTTAAAATTGGAGCCAGGCTGACGCTTGGCCTGCACCGCCCGGTTAAACTTGTTATGTGAAAAATCAAATCCACCCACCAGGGCCAGGATGGCACCATTTAGCGGATTAAGAGAAACAATGGCACCCTCAACCGCGGGTACAGATGCCAGCCACCACTCACCTTCCCGATACTCAATCCAGATAATGTCACCGACCTGCAACACTTCCGCAGGTAACGCAGGCGCCTCGCCCAGTTCATTCTCAGAAATATACGGACGAGCCCACTGTATCCCATTCACGAATGGCAACTCAACCTGCTGAAAATCAGGCAGCGTTACCACGACCTTATCCTCTTCAACAGACTTGACGATAGCCTTATTTAAATTACCGATCGTCTCAGCCTGCACCAGGCCCTCTCCAAAAGGATCGAGTGATTTACTCTGTAACTCAATATGCCCAGCCACACCGCGATATCCATGACGTCTATCATAATCAAGCAATGCCGTGCGCAGGGCCTGATTAGCCGCAATCTGCAAACGATCATCGATAGTGGTATAAACCTTCATGCCTGACCCATACACGCTCTCACCATACTGCTGGATAACTTCCGCACGTGCCATTTCGGTGACATAACGCGCATCGGCGCTTAACTTGGCCGCATGTAGTTCAGCACTGACGGGTTCAGCCCGAGCCTGCTGATACTCATCCTCAGTGATATACCCCAGTTGCCCCATGCGACGGATGATATGGTCGCGCCGGATCAACGCACGCTCCGGATTTATAATCGGATTATAGCGGGAAGGTGCTTTGGGCAGACCGGCGATCATGGCAGACTGCGCAATGGTCAATTCATCGAGAGATTTACCATAGTAAACCTGTGCTGCAGCAACAATGCCATAAGACCGGTTGCCCAGATAAATCTTATTCAGATACAGCTCGAGGATCTTTTCCTTGGTTAAATCTTTTTCAATTTTTAACGCGAGCAGGATTTCATTTAACTTTCGATTATAGGTTTTCTCTGAACTTAAAAAAAAATTTCGCGCCACCTGCATGGTGATCGTACTGCCACCTCGTGTTTTATTCCCTGTCGTCATCAGCTCATACACAGCAGCCATCAGGGCCAGAGGGTCCACTCCCGAATGATTCCAGAACTGATCATCTTCCGCCGCCAGGAAAGCGAGTTGAATTTTTTGCGGGATATTTTCAAACTTTACCGGAATTCGTCTATGCTCACCATACTCAGCCAGTAGCAAGGAATTTTTATCATATATCCTTAATGGGACCTGAAACTCCGTGTGCTCCAGCGTATCGACTGGCGGCAACTCTGGCACCAGAACATAGAAGGTATAGATCATTGCGGAAAGCAACAATAACACCCCGCTTGCGAGCATAGCGGACAATATTTTTACTATTATTTTCATGAAGTTAGGGTATATTCATAAAGAAACACATGAAAAGTATCGACAAGAAGATTTTCTTGAACTAGACTTTGCCATCAGATTAGAAAAATTTAACAAAATATATACTTACAACTGGATGTTAATGTAAATTATCATTAATATCTATGAACACAGTCACAACTGAGGGAATCCTGTGTTTTTAACACCCAAAAAGCCAGCACTCATAGGTCTAGATATCAGCTCAACATCGATCAAGATGCTGGAGCTCAGCAAATCAGGCACAGGTTACCGCATTGAAGGTATAGCGGTAGAACCGTTACCTGCCAACTCGATGGTAGACAAAAATATTGCCGAAATTGAAGCTGTTGGCGAAAGTGTAAAGCGTGCGCTACACAAGTCAAAAATAAAATCAAAATACTGCGCAATCGCGGTTGCTGGCTCCTCCGTTATTACCAAAAAGATAACCATGCCCTCCAATCTCAGTGATGAGGAAATGGAAGGTCAAATACAGCTGGAAGCAGATCAGTATATCCCCTATCCACTGGAAGAGGTCAATCTTGACTTTCAGGTGCTCGGAGAAACCCCGGGAAACCCGGAGACCGTCGATGTACTACTGGCAGCCTGTCGTAGTGAAAACGTTGATGATCGTATTGCTGCAATCGAACTGGCCGGACTAATCCCTAAAATTGTCGATATTGAAGCCTATACGATCGAGACCGTATTTGAAACCATGGCCCCGCACCTGCCGGACGAAGGAATGGACAAGACCGTAGCCATCGTCGATATCGGTGCCACTATGACCAGCTTAAGCATCATCCACAATCATCATCTAATTTATACGCGTGAGCAGAATTTCGGCGGAAAGCAGCTCACCGAAGAAATCATGCGCCGTTACGGTCTGTCCTATGAAGAAGCGGGCCTGGCCAAACGACAGGGTGGACTGCCCGATAACTACGAACCCGAAGTGCTGGCTCCGTTCAAGGAAACCACCGCCCAACAGGTTAGCCGATTTCTTCAGTTTTTCTACTCCGCTGGTGGCGACATCAGAAATATAGACTATCTTATTCTTGGAGGCGGGACTGCGGCCCTGCCCGATCTGGCGGAACTGACCGAATCACATATCGGCGTTCCAACTATTATTGCCAATCCGTTCCAGGATATGACCACTACCAGTAAAATCAATAAAGCCAATTTGCAATCTGACGGCCCTTCGTTTTTGATAGCTGCCGGACTTGCCATCCGGGGGACTGAACATTTATGACCCGCATAAATTTACTACCCTGGCGCGAAGAACTTCGCCAGGAGAAGCAAAAGCAGTTTATGACTCTGCTGGTTTTGTCTATTGTATTAGCGGGCGCTATTGTCGGCCTGATGCATTTTCAAATGAATGGAAAAATCGACTACCAGAATAGACGTAATACGTTTATGAGTAGTGAAATAGCCAAGCTGGATAATGAAATTGCAGAAATTAAAGAGCTGCAGAAAGTCCGTAAAAGTCTGGTAGAGCGGATGGAGATCATTCAGGATCTTCAGGGTAGCCGACCTTCTATTGTTCATCTGTTTACAGAACTGGTGACCACGGTACCGAACGGTGTCTATCTGCAAACCCTGGAACAGAATAATGACACACTCAAAATAACTGGTGAAGCCGAGTCAAATGCTCGAGTTTCCAGCTATATGAGAAATCTCAACGATTCAGCCTGGTTAAAAGAGCCGAACCTTGACCTGATTCAGATTGAAGATAAAAAAGTAACCAGGATCAGCTCATTCATTCTCACCATCAAGCAGGACTCACCTAATAATACCGAAGATACAAACCGGTTAGGAGATGGAAAATGAGTTTACGCGATGAACTGAATAATATTGATCTGAACAACATCGGCAATGCCTCCAACCCGATCAAGTATGGATTTTTAACCATTATTTTTATTGCCCTGATTGCAGCTGGGCTTTATTTTGATACCCAGAACCAGCTCAATGATTTAAAAACTATCGAACAGAAAGAAACCGAACTAAAGACAGAGTTCACTCTAAAAGCCGATCAGGCCGCCAAACTCGAATTATACAAAGATCAGCTGGCTGAAATGAAAGCATCGTTTCAGGCCATTCTCCGACAACTGCCGGAAGGCACCGATGTCGAATCTTTGCTGGTGGACGTCTCCCAGACTGGCCTCGCAAATGGTCTAGAGATCAAAAAATTCAAACCCAGCAAGGAAGAAAAGAAAGGCTTTTATGCGGAGTTACCGATTGCTCTAGAAGTAACCGGAAACTTCCATGATCTGGCCTCTTTTATTAGTGGCGTCGCCGCATTACCACGTATCGTGACTATGCATAACATCAAGCTACAGCTGCAACCCGTTGAAAAAGACAAGACAAAAAACACCGGCAAACTACAGATGACGGCTACTGCCAAGACCTATCGTTACCTGAAGGAGGATGAGCAATAATGTTTTCTCGGGAAACTCCTTTTAGAGCCAGTCTATTGGTACTGATGCTATCCGGTCTTACCGGCTGTGATCAGGAAATCACTGATTTACAGCAGTTTGTGGTTCAGACCAAAGCTAAGCCGCCTGGCCGGGTCGAACCTATTCCACCTTTTATTCCTTACCAGAATTTTGAGTACACCACTCAAAATTTACGCGACCCGTTCAAATCCGTCGATTTTAGAAGACCTGAAGCAAATCCTGAAAAAATCAGTGATACCGCGACCGGTCCACGTCCTGATATTGACAGAGTGCGTGAACCACTGGAAGATTTCCCTCTCGACACCTTACGCTTCAAAGGCACCGTTACCAAAGATGAAACTAAGTGGGGGCTCATTTTCGCCCCGGATAACACGATCCATCGTGTACTCGAAGGTAATTACATGGGGCAGAATCATGGGCGTATTATCGCTTTATCGGATGGATCTATTGGTCTGACAGAAATCGTTCCGGATGGATTAGGAAACTATATCGAACGTTCAGCTGCGATTGCGTTGATTGAATAGAGGGGACAAATCAAATGAACAACTGGCAAATGAAAAAACTGGAATCGAAATCAATGAAAGCTAGTACTCTAACGAAATTACTCTTAAGCCTGCTCGTCCTGATTCAACCCGGCCTGGCCCAGGCGCGAGATCTGATTGGTCTCGACTACTCGGTAATGTCGGGAAATGCTGTGCAGCTGGTTTTTACCTTCGATCAGGATGCCGTCGAACCGCGTTCCTTCACCATCGACCAACCCTCCCGTATATCACTGGATTTCGCTGGCACCGAGAACAAACTTAAGCAACGTGCTATGCGCGTGGGCATAGGCTCATTGCAAAGCATTATTTCAGCTTCAACCAAAGATCGTACCCGGGTAGTTCTTAATCTGTCCTCCTCCACCGAGTACACCACCAGCGTAAACGGCAATCAGGTTATCGTAACCCTGGCTGGCTCAGAATCGAGTCAGGGACTGGCCTTGCAAAAGAATACCGAAAGCGGAGAAGTAACTGCGGTTGCCCTGACAGAGCCCGCCAAAGCAGACAAAATTGCCAAAGGCGTGACTAACATTGATTTCAAGCGTGGTCCGAATGGCGAAGGCCGAGTGGTCATAGACCTGACCAGCACCACAATCTCAACCGACGTGTGGCGTGAAAACGATACGGTACAGGTTGAGTTTATCGGATCACAACTGCCAGAAGCCCTGCAAAGACGGCTGGATGTCAGCGATTTCGCGACGCCTATCAGCTTCATAGACACCATTCAGGATGGCTCATCGATCAAAATGAGCATTACCTCCAATGGAGAATTTGAGCATCTGGCTTATCAGACCGATAAGGTTTACACCATTGAAATTGCCAAAATCACCAAGGAAGAAGAAGAGAAACGTCGTAAAGAAAAATTTGGTTTTACCGGCGAAAGACTGTCCCTGAACTTTCAGGACATCGAAGTGCGCTCAGTGTTACAGCTTCTGGCTGATTTTACCGGCCTGAATCTGGTCGTAAGCGACTCTGTCGAAGGCAATCTAACATTACGCCTGAAAAATGTTCCATGGGATCAGGCTATGGATATTATCCTGAAGACCAAAGGTCTGGCTCAGCGTCGAGCTGGAAATGTTATACTGGTCGCCCCTACCGATGAAATTGCAGCCAGAGAAAAGCTCGAACTCGAAGCGCGCAAACAGGTTGAAGAACTGGAGCAACTGCGCACCGAATTCATCAAGGTGAATTATGCCAAGGCCGTTGACATGGCTGAACTGCTCAACATCAAGGACAATGCCATTCTGTCACCACGGGGTTCCGTCAGTGTTGACGGCAGAACCAATACTCTGCTGATCAAAGACACACTGGCCAGTCTGGCTAGCGTACGTCAATTATTACTTGAGCTCGACATTCCTGTACGTCAGGTACTCATCGAGTCACGTGTAGTGATTGCGAATGATGACTTTAGTAAGGAACTCGGGGTCAGATTTGGCGTCAGTAACGACAGCTTTGGCAGTAAACAGTCCGGTAATGGCGCTTCTACGGCTGGCACACTGGGTTCAACCTCTGGTACAACCGGCCTGATCAACAGCACCGGAAACACTCTGGCTGGTGGCACCGACGGTCTGAATGTCAACATGCCCTTACAGAATCCAGCCGGATCGATTGCTCTGGCCCTGACCAAGCTGCCGATCGGTACTTTACTCGAACTTGAATTATCCGCCGCACAAACCGAAGGTCGGGGCGAGGTGGTTTCCAGTCCGCGCGTCATCACCGCAGACTCTCATACCGCCAGCATTGAACAGGGCATAGAAGTTCCCTATCTGGAACTCAACAACGGTCGTGCCACATTGAAATTCAGAAAGGCCGTACTATCTCTCAAAACAACCCCTCAGATCACCCCGGATGACCGTATCATCATGGATCTTGAAGTCCATAAGGACTCTCGCGGTGAAGACGTTTCTTTCGGAGAAGGACTGTTCGCACCGACCATCAATACCCGTGAAGTTCAATCACAGGTACTGGTCGATAACGGACAAACTGTCGTACTTGGCGGTATCTATGAAACCACCCAGTCTACGCAGGTGACACGTGTACCATTCTTCAGTGAACTGCCGCTGATCGGCAACCTGTTCAAATCAACGATTTCTCGTGACGACCGTTCAGAACTGCTAATCTTTGTGACCCCTAAGATTCTGCAGGGCTCTAACCTCGACATACGATAGTTCCCTCAAGTTCCCCGGTAACGCACCGGGAAACTTGTAAATATCCATCTGCATCTCTAAAATCCTCCCTTGATTTGTAGATGTAACCCTAATGAGCGCTCAAAACATTATTCTTATCGGACCGATGGGCTCCGGTAAATCCACGATTGGACAACTGATCGCCAGCCGCTTAAACCGTGAATTTTACGACAGCGACTACTTTATTGAAGAAAAAACCGGGGTCGATATCCCCAGGATCTTTGATGTTGAAGGTGAGAATGGCTTCAGGGCGCGCGAAACCAAAGCACTGGAAGAGTTGACCCGTATGCATAATCTGGTGATTGCCACCGGTGGTGGTTCGGTACTCAAGCGGGAAAATCGCCAGCTATTAAAATCTTCCGGGTTTATCATTTTTCTCGACACTTCGGTCAATCAGCAGATGGAGCGCCTGAAACACGATAAAAAGCGCCCGCTATTACAGACCGAAAATCCGCGCCAAAAACTGGAGACCCTGTTTACCGAACGTAAACCTCTATATCTGGAGCTGGCCGATCTGCGTATCAGAACAGACCGTAAATTTGCCCGTAAAGTCGCCGCAGAAATTATTGCTCAACTTCCCAGAACCCTAACCCAGCAGGCTAAAACATGACGATCCAACCGTTACATCAACTGAATGTCGATCTGGGTGATCGAAGTTATCCTATCTTCATTGGACATCATATTCTGGATAATCATCAGCTGATCAGTGATTACATACAGGGCAGTAGCGCTGTCATCGTTTCCAACACAACCGTTGCCCCGCTTTATCTGGACAAGGTTAGTCAAGCACTGGAACTGGCTAATATCCGATACGATAGTGTCATCCTACCAGACGGAGAAACGTTCAAAACACTCGCCTCGGTTGAGCTGATCATCGATACCCTGCTTAAAAAGCGGCATGACCGGAAAACCACACTGATAGCACTGGGCGGTGGTGTGGTAGGCGACATTACCGGATTCGCAGCTGCAATCTATCAACGCGGCGTCAACTTTATTCAGATCCCAACCACCCTGCTATCACAGGTAGACTCATCGGTGGGCGGAAAAACCGGGGTCAACCACCCCTCCGGCAAAAATATGATCGGGGCTTTTTACCAGCCACAATGTGTGATCGCCGATACCCACACTCTGGAAACACTTCCCGATCGTGAACTCAGCGCCGGACTCGCAGAAGTGATCAAATACGGCCTGATTCATGATGAAAAATTTTTTGACTGGCTGGAGACAAACATTGAAAAACTGATGCAGAAAGATTATCAGTTACTCAGTCACGCCATCCTGGTTTCGTGTCAGACCAAAGCCGAGATTGTCGCTATCGACGAAAAAGAATCCGGCATTCGTGCCATCCTTAACCTCGGCCACACCTTTGGACATGCAATTGAATCTGCCATGGGCTATGGAAACTGGTTACACGGTGAAGCCGTTGCGACCGGCATGGTGATGGCACTGGATCTGTCTGAGCGTCACCACTGGATTGGGCCGGAAGTCAAACAACGCACGATTCAGCTGCTAAAGAATGCGCACTTACCGGTTAAATCACCGCCTCAGATCAGCCCAGAACAGTATATGGACTATATGTCGATCGATAAAAAGGTCGATCGCGGCGTGATTAAATTTGTGCTGTTAAAAAGTCTGGGCAAAGCCATCATCACTGCAGACTATGATTCCGCATTATTGACCCAGACACTATCTGAAAGCTAAAGCCGCCCCCCCTGCCGAGCACTACAACGGTGCCCGATTTTTTTCAATAGTCCTGAATTTATCAAGGATTGAATCCGAAGCCATTAGGCTAGTATAATGCTTGGCCTTTTGCCAGCTAACTGTACGCCAGCAAAAACACGTCCCCGGGGACAATCGTTTAAGCATCTTGATTCGGTAAGTAATATGAGCGCACAAAACACCCTGAAAGGTTTATACCAGCCCAGTTTTGAAAAAGACAGCTGCGGCTTTGGACTAATCGCCAACATCGATAATAAACCCAGTCACTGGCTTATCGAGACATCAATTTCAGCCCTTGCTCGATTAACTCATCGCGGTGCGATTGCAGCAGACGGCAAAACCGGTGACGGTTGTGGTCTATTACTGCAAAAGCCGGATTCATTTTTACGTAAAAAAGCCGCTGAACTGGGTATAAGCCTGAGTCAGCACTACGCCGTTGCAATGGTCTTCATGCAACCGGATGACGCGATTATCAGCAGTGAAAAGACCCTGTTTGAAGAAAAGGTCCGTGAGCAGGGCCTGCTTTTCGCCGGCTGGCGTGAAGTTCCAACCGATTCCTCTGCCTGCGGAGAAGAAGCCTTATGCACTCAACCGGCAATCTTTCAGGCCTTTATTAATGCGCCCCAAAAGAATACCGTCGAAGAGTTCGAACTTTCACTGTTTATTGCGCGCCGCATTATCGAAAAAGCACACGCAGAAAATGACAAGTACTTTTACATCCCCAGCATGTCGTCCAAGGTCATGTCCTATAAAGGACTGGTTATGCCAGCCAATCTGCCGGTTTTTTACTCCGACCTGAATGACCCTGAAATGGCTTCGGCCATCTGCGTTTTTCACCAGCGTTTTTCCACCAACACCTGGCCGCAATGGAAACTGGCGCAGCCATTCCGTTATCTGGCGCATAACGGTGAAATCAATACGATTCAGGGTAACCGCAACTGGGCCAATGCACGCGCGCATAAATTCCAGTCGCCGCTGATTCCCGACATGACCAAAATCCAGCCGATGGTGAATATGACCGGCTCCGATTCCAGCTCGATGGATAATATGCTGGATCTGATGCTGGCCGGCGGCATCGATGTATTCCGTGCCATGCGCCTGCTGGTTCCACCTGCCTGGCAGAATGTCGACAATATGGATTCGGCGCTCAAGGCGTTCTATGAATACAATTCCATGCATATGGAACCGTGGGATGGTCCAGCCGGTATCGTTCTCACCGAGGGTCGTTATGCCTGTTGCGTAACCGACCGCAATGGTCTGCGCCCGGCACGCTGGGTCAGAACCAAAGACCGTCATATCACACTCGCTTCAGAAATCGGCGTTTGGGACTATAAACCGGAAGACGTGATCGCCAAGGGACGTCTAAAGCCCGGACAGATGATCGCAATCGATACCCAAACCGGGCGCATGCTGCTGTCTGAAGATATCGATGAAATGCTGAGTGAACGTCACCCTTACGAAAAATGGCTAAAACAGGGGCTGGACCACCTGTCTTCCGACCCGGCACATACGCCTTTATCTGAAGAGTCTATGCCTGCCGCCAAACTAAAACTGTATGAAAAAATGTTTCAGGTCAGCTTTGAGGAACGTGATCAGGTATTGCGTCCACTGGCCGGTGATGGTCAGGAAGCAACCGGTTCGATGGGTGACGATACCCCGCTGCCAGTTCTGTCACATCATTTACGCTCGCTGTATGACAGCTTCCGTCAGTCATTCGCACAGGTGACCAATCCGCCGATAGATCCGATTCGTGAAAAAATCGTCATGTCGCTGGAAATCAGTATCGGGCGTGAACACAATATCTTCATCGAAACCGGCGAACATGCCCACCGACTGGTGGCCAGATCACCGATCCTGTCGGATCATAAATTTAATGCCATGCTCGCGCATCCGGATAAGGAGCGCTTTTCGCATCACCGAATCCGCCTGAGTTATGACCCGACAAAGATGAGTCTCAAGCAGGCCATCATCAACATAGCCGATCAAGCTGAAAAAGCGGTACGTGCCGGAAGCGTCATCATGGTGCTGTCGGATCATGAGTTCGAACAGCATGAATTACTGGTGCATGCCGCGCTGGCAACCGGCGCTGTCCATCACCGTCTGTGTAAAACCGGTCTGCGCTGTGACTCCAATATCGTGGTCGAAACCGGCACCGCACGTGACTCGCACCACATGGCCGTGTTACTCGGTTATGGTGCCACCGCGATCTATCCTTATCTGGCCCACGCCAGCCTGCTAGGCATGGTTAAAACCGGCGAAATCAAGGATATGGAGTTTGCCCGTATCGGTTCGAATTATCGTAAAGGCATCAATAAAGGCATCTATAAAATCATTTCCAAGATGGGTATTTCGACCATCGCCAGCTATCGTGGCTCGCAGCTGTTTGAAATCGTCGGCATCCATAAAGACGTGGTCGACCTGTGCTTTACCGGCAGTACCTGCCGCATCGACGGGATTCATTTCGATGATATCGAGGCCGACGCCAAAGCCATCAACAAACTGGCCTGGAATCCGCGCAAATCGATTACCCAGGGCGGATTACTGAAGTACATACACGGGGGTGAATACCACGCCTACAACCCGGATGTGGTACAGAACCTGCAAAAAGCCGTGGCCAGCGGTCAATACGAAGACTGGAAAGTCTACTCCGATCTCGTCAACAACCGGCCAACCGCAGCACTGCGTGACCTGTTGCAGCTAAAACCGAATAAGCCACCCATCGAGATAGATCAGGTCGAGTCACTGGAAGACATCCTGATTCGCTTCGACTCCGCCGGCATGTCATTAGGCGCATTATCGCCGGAAGCCCACGAAACTCTGGCACAGGCCATGAACCAGCTCGGCGGACGCTCGAATTCCGGAGAAGGCGGTGAAGACAAGGCGCGCTATGGCACCGATAAAATGTCCAAGATCAAACAGATCGCTTCCGGACGTTTTGGCGTCACCCCGCATTATCTGGTGAATGCTGAAGTGCTACAGATCAAGGTTGCTCAGGGTGCCAAGCCCGGCGAAGGCGGCCAGTTACCCGGTAAAAAGGTGAACAAGCTAATCGCAACACTACGCCATTCAACACCCGGCGTAACCCTGATTTCACCACCGCCGCATCATGATATCTATTCCATTGAAGATCTGGCACAGCTGATCTTCGACCTGAAACAGGTCAACCCGACCGCACTGATCTCGGTAAAACTGGTGGCAGAAGCTGGCGTCGGTACTATCGCTGCGGGCGTTGCCAAAGCCTATGCCGATCTAATCACCATTGCCGGCTACGATGGCGGCACCGGTGCCAGCCCGATCACCTCCGTCAAATATGCCGGATCCCCGTGGGAACTGGGCCTGGCTGAAACCCATCAGGTACTCAGAGCCAACAACCTGCGCGATAAAGTTCGGGTACAGACCGATGGTGGCCTGAAAACCGGCCTGGACGTGGTAAAAGCGGCTATTCTAGGTGCCGAAAGCTTTGGCTTTGGCACCGGCCCGATGATCGCCATGGGCTGTAAGTTCCTGCGTATCTGTCACCTGAATAACTGCGCCACCGGTGTAGCGACTCAGAACCCGGTATTACGCGAAATGCATTTCACCGGCAATGTCGACAAGGTTAAGAATTACTTCCGTTTTATCGCGCGTGATGTGCGCGAAATTCTAGCCTCCATCGGCGTTGACAAACTATCCGACATCATCGGCCAAACCCATTTACTGGAACAGGTCGAGTCGAACACCGCACGTAAGAGCAAGCTTAATCTACAACCGCTGTTAAACGATGGCGGACTGTCGAAAGACTTGCCTCAGTTCTGTATTACCCCCAGCAACGCCCCGTTCGACAAGGGTGAACTGGCAGAACAGATGATGCAGGACTGCCTGCCAGCCATCAGAAGCGGCAGCGGTGGTGAATTCAGTTACCAGCTGAAGAATATTCATCGTTCCATCGGCGCGCGTCTGTCCGGAGAAATTGCCCGGGTCCATGGCGATGCCGGCATGGGCGACAACCCGATCCACCTCAGTCTAAGCGGAACCGCCGGACAGAGTTTCGGGGTATGGAATGCAGCCGGCCTGCACATGACGCTGAAAGGCGACGCCAATGACTATGTCTGCAAGGGCATGGCCGGCGGTCAGGTCGTGATTTCCCCACCCGATGGCAGCAGCTTTAAAACCCAGGATACCACCATCATCGGTAATACCTGTCTATACGGTGCAACCGGTGGACAGCTGTTTGCAGCCGGTCTGGCTGGCGAACGCTTCGGGGTACGTAATTCCGGGGCCAGAGCGGTAGTTGAAGGTATCGGCGATCACGGTTGTGAATACATGACCGGTGGCATCATCACCATACTCGGACGTACCGGCCTTAACTTTGGTGCCGGTATGACCGGCGGTGTAGCGTATGTGCTCGACCTGGACAAAGACTTTGTCGATCGAATCAACAATGAACTGATCGACATTCATCGCATTTCGGCCGAAAACATGGAAGCCTATCGCATCCATCTGGAAAACGTGATTCAACAGCATGTCGCATTAACCGGCAGCGAATGGGGCCAGTACATACTGGACAATTTCACTCACTATATGCGTAAGTTCTGGCTGGTCATTCCTAAAGCTGCGGATGTTACATCACTACTGAAAACGCTTGAGCAAAAAGCAGCCTAGTTCTGATATCCCTGCCCTGTCAGGCAGGTCTGCGTAAATGGCTGGAACTATTCCCCGGCCATTTATCGACGACCTGCTTAACAGGATTGATATTGTCGAAATTATCGATGCGCGTGTGCCGTTAAAAAAGAAAGGCCGCGAGTACTGGGCCTGCTGCCCGTTTCACGGCGAAAAATCCCCTTCCTTTTCGGTCAGCCAGAACAAGCAGTTCTACCATTGCTTCGGCTGTCAGCAGCACGGCAATGCGATCAGCTTTCTGATGGATTACGACCATATGGATTTCGTCGAAGCGATCGAAGCGCTGGCACAGCACATCGGCATCGATATCCCCTACGAAAAAAACTCACGCCAGCCCACCCCTGCCCAGCAGGCGAAAAACAGCAGCGAGTCGGAAACGCTGATGGAAAGCCTGCAGCAATGCAGTGACTATTATCTGGCTCAGCTCAAGCAATCACCGCAGGCCATCGATTACCTCAAACAGCGTGGCGTCAGCGGCGCTACCGCGAAAACCTTTGGCATCGGCTTTGCGCCTTCCGGCTGGAATAACCTGAGCGGCGATGAGCAGCCCCTGATCGATGCCGGCATGCTGATCCGAAATGAAAACGGCAAAATCTATGACCGCTTTCGCCACCGCATCATGTTCCCGATTCGCGACCGGCGCGGGCGTACCATTGCGTTTGGCGGGCGCATCATTAATCCGCAAGACAATCCAAAATATTTAAACTCGCCAGAGTCACCCATCTTTCACAAGGGTGAAGAAATCTATGGCCTGTTCGAACTAAAGCAGGCGAATACCCAGATCAGCCAGATCTTCATCACCGAAGGCTATATGGATGTGGTCGCGCTGGCCGAACACGGGGTCACCACCGCCGTCGCCACTCTCGGCACCGCCATCAACAACAACCAGATCGAGAAACTGTTTCGCACCGCGAAGAAACTGGTGTTCTGCTTCGATGCCGATGCGGCCGGTCGAAAAGCCGCGTGGCGTGCGCTCGAAAGCTGCCTGACCTCACTTAAAGAAGGACGCATCGCGCGCTTCCTGTTTCTACCGGAAGGTCATGACCCTGATACCTTTATCAAGGAGTACGGTAAAGATCACTACCTGCAACAGGCCAAACAAGCCTCCACCCTGAGCGAGTTCCTGTTTGACCAACTGTTAGCCCAGGGTGAAGTGATCAGCCCGGAGGGACGCGCCCAGTTTCTCGACAGTCTACGCCCCTACTTCAACCAGATTCCGTTGCAAAGCCTGAAAGACCAGATTCTACGCGAAGTCGAAAAACGCCTGTCTATCGAACTCGACACCCGCCTGCTGCAGGTGATAGGGGCCACTGCGATAGAAAACACCAAACACACCGTCATTCCCGAGCAACACTGGACACCGGTAAGGCTGGCGATCAATCTACTGCTACAGAAACCGGCACTCGCCGCAACGGCTGGTAATCTGGAAGACCTTGCGCATGCCGATATACCGGGGATTGAACTTTTACTGCAGATTCTGGATCAGATCCACGAACAACCGGATATCAGTACGCAGAATTTACTGGCACGATTTTCCGGTCATAGCAGTGAAAGTCATCTGTACAAGATTGCCGCAATGACACCTGCCATGCAGAATGAAGTCGACGACATTCAACCCATGTTTGAAGATGCTTTGACCCGATTGCGTCCCAAATTTGCCAAAAACAGATTCAACAAATTGCAACAAAAACTCATCTCCGGCCAGAAGTTGACCGAAAATGAGATTCATGAATACCGTCAGTCACTTAGACGTGATAAAAAATAATGGTTTAGCTTGGAAAAAACAAATTAAACCTTATATACTGGCCAGTTCACTTTTTCGTATTATTTCGTGTATTGAGGCACTATGGACAAAAATCAGAAATCCAGTTTGAAAGAGCTTATCGCCAAAGGTAAAGAGCAGGGCTTTCTGACCTATGCCGAGGTAAACGACCATCTGCCCGATGGCATTGTTGAGCCGGAGCAGATAGAAGACATCATCCGCATGATCAATGACATGGGCATCAAAGTTCATGAAAGCCCTCCGACCGAGGACTCCGATGACCTGTTAAACGACAACGAAAGCGAGCCCGATGAAGATGCGGTAGAAGAAGCCGCTGCAGCACTGGCATCGCTCGACAGCGAGTTTGGCCGCACCACGGACCCTGTGCGCATGTACATGCGTGAAATGGGCACCGTTGAGCTATTGACCCGTGAAGGCGAAATAAAAATCGCACGCCGCATTGAAGCCGGCCTGAATCATGCAATGTCGGCGCTTGCCAGCTATCCCGACACCATGAAACTGATCTTAAGTCGCTATCAGGAAGTGCGTGAAGAAAAGGCCAAGCTGTCCGATTTAATCGTTGGTTACATCGACCCCAACGAAGATCCGAATGCAATCCCGATGCCGCCAGCTCCCGCCCCGACCAACGATGACGACAGCAACACCAGTGACGGCGATGACAACAGTGACGATGACGATGACGATGACGATACGGTCGAGCCCGATACCGGACTCGATCCGGAAGAAGCCGAGGCCCGCTTTAGCGAAATCGAAGCCGTGTTCAGCAAAGTACTAGCCGCTATCGACCAGGATCAAACCGACGATGCCGAGAAGCTGATGGCGCAAACCGTCAAACTGCTGATGGAAATCAAGCTGATGCCCTCCTTTGTGGATGAACTGGGCAACAACCTGAAAAACGTCATCAACCGGATTCGCTCCAACGAGCGCGCCATTCTGGACATCTGCGTCACCCAGGCCAAGATGCCACGCAAGGATTTCATCAACACATTCAAAAGCAATGAAACCAATCCCGAGTGGATCAACCAACATATCAATGCCAGCAAGGATTACTCCGAAATGCTGGGCATTCTGAAGGACGAAATCTATCGCCACCAGAAGCGCCTCACCGGCATTGAAAAACAGTCACGCCTGAACATCGACAACATCAAGGAAATCAACCGCAAGATGTCGATTGGCGAAGCCAAAGCCAGACGCGCAAAGAAAGACATGATCGAGGCCAACCTGCGCCTGGTCATCTCGATCGCCAAAAAATACACCAATCGTGGCCTGCAGTTTCTCGATCTGATTCAGGAAGGCAACATCGGCCTGATGAAAGCGGTGGATAAATTCGAAT
>JACKQG010001528.1_pt1 | contig 31826 bp, 25 predicted proteins | sample 8237621 | NCBI WGS metagenome assembly JACKQG01 (sample SAMN15677084, study PRJNA649215) | marine metagenome | biome: marine; feature: Black Sea; material: saline water; isolation source: suspended particulate matter (SPM) from the Black Sea western gyre | collected 2013-06-09/2013-06-10 | depth... | reverse complement strand
TTTAACCATTTAACCAATCGACTATTCACCTATTTTCGTGTCTTTAACAGCAACGCCCCGCTGCCTTAACCGGTCACGAATCTTATCGGCAAGCTCCCAGTTCTTTTCCGATCGGGCCTTATCTCTTTCTTTTATCAAACGCTGCACCTCGGGATCATCGATCTTATCCTCGAAGCTGAAGATGTTCAGCACTGAATCGATATTGCGAAACGCATCGATTACTTTCAAGGCGCCACCCTGATCCAGCCTGTTTTCCAGGGTAAGCTTGTTTAGCCTTTTGACGATTTTAAAGATCGAAGCCAATGCTGCCGATATGTTCAGATCATCATCCATGGCACTGGTAAAACCTTGTTTTAAATCGTACAGCAACTGGTCGAGTTCAAGGTAAGCCAAAGCACCCGCCTTTACATTGCCTAAGGTCTGGATGCAGGTATCCAGCCGTTTCAGGGAATGTTTGGCATCCTCAAGCCGGCTTTTGGTAAACATAACCGGTTTGCGGTAATGGACCGATAGCAGCCAGTACCGGATCTCCCGCCCGGGATAGCCCAGGCTTGTCAGATCGCTGAAGGTAAGTCCGCTGCCATGTTCATCTATCTTTTTGCCTGCGACCAGGACGCGGTCGCAATGGACCCAGTACTTGGCCAGGGGCTTCCCTGTGGCCGCGGCGGCAATCGCCAGTTCATTTTCGTTGTGAGGAAATACAAGCTCCCGGCTGCTGGTGTGAATATCATAGCTCTCGCCAAGATACTTCATGGCCATGGCCACACCCTGAATGTGCCAGGAAGGGCGGACGTTGCCCCAGTCGGTCTTCGTGTATATTCCCCGTTTCAGTTCGGAAAGTTTTGATCTTTTCAGCAGGGTGAAATCCCTGGGATTGTCCTTTTCATATTCATCCAGATCTACGGTGGCCCCGAGTCTTATTTTGTCAATATCAATGCCGGACAGTTTGCCGTAGTCTGAAAATCGGGAAATGTCAAAATACAGGCTGCGGAGTTTTTCGTAGGCAAACCCTTTTTTTACCAGTTTTTCAGCCAGCAGCACCATGTCATCAACATGCTGGCTCGTCAGGGGATAATTCGAAGCGGGCTTGACTCCCAGGGCATCCAGATCCTTTTTAATCCACTCGATATTCTTGGCGCCAAATTCGGTCGGATCCAGACCTGCTTTTTCAGAACCGTCAATGGTTTTGTCGTCCAGGTCGGTAATATTCATGACATGGGTTACCGCATACCCTTTGTATTCGAGGTAGCGGCACAGCAGGTCTGAAAAAACAAACCGCCGGCATTCTCCCGCGTGCATGCGGGCATGCGCCGTCGGGCCGCATGAAAACATGGCAACGCTGCCCGGCCGGATCGATTCAAACAATTCCTTGGTTCTTCCCATGCTGTTGAACAGCTTCAGGCCGACCTTTTCCCGAACTTCAAATAGCGGGGTGCTGAGATACCGTTCGCCCCCGTCCGGAAAGATCACAACAATCACACCTTCGGCTATGATTTCGGCCTGGTTGCGAGCGATCACCATGGCGGCGCCGCTGCTCATCCCGACAAAGAGACCTTCTTCTTTTGCAAGGCGTCTTGTCATTTCAAAGGCGTCTTCATCATCGATATTTACAATGACATCAAGGCGTTTTTTATCAAATATCTCGGGACGATAAGCTTCCTTCATGTTTTTCAGACCTTGAATCTTATGACCGAGATAGGGCTCGACACCGACGATCTTGATATCGGGATTATATTCCTTCAGCCGCCTGGCAATGCCCATAATGGTTCCACTCGTCCCGAGGGTGGCAACGACCATGGAAACCTTTCCGTCCGTTTGTTCCCAGATTTCCTGGGCCGTTCCGTAATAGTGGGCCTGCCAGTTGGCATCGTTATTGAACTGGTCGGCCATAAAATAGGCTTCGGGATTTTCACGGGCCAGCCGATAGACCTCCTCAATGGCGCCGTCGGTTCCAAGATGACCCGGTGTCAGCAAAATCTCGGCACCGCGCGCCCTTAGGATCTTTTGCCGTTCAACACTCGCCGCCTCGGACATGGTCAACAGCAGCTTGTAGCCCTTCACCCCACATACCATTGCCAGACCGATCCCCGTATTGCCGCTCGTGGCTTCGATCACCGTCTTTGCGGGGGTAAGCTCACCGGATTTTTCAGCAGCCTCGATCATGGAAAGGGCGATCCGGTCCTTGATCGAGCCGCCGGGATTAAAATACTCCAGCTTGGCCAGGATCTTCACTTTCGGGTTCGGGTTGAGATGCCTGATCTCAACCAGCGGCGTATGGCCGATCGTATCCAGAATAGAATAACTCATTATTTTAACATCCTATATTTTGGACAAAAGCAAATTGGTTTATTAAGCCAACTTCAGCTCAGAAGCCAATATCTTCAAGATCGTTTTTCGAACCCGAAATTCATCCGTCGACGCATCTACCACCCGAAACCGTTCGGGTTCCAGGCGTGAAAGCTCCAGATATCCTGATCGTACCTTTTCGTGAAATAAGAGGGTCTCTTTTTCAAACCGGCTTTCGATATCGGCCCTGGCACCGTTTTTGATCTGTTTCCAGGCACGGGAGAGGCCCTCTTGAGGGGCCAGATCAAGAAGAATGGTTATATCGGGCTTTAAATCTGCCAGGATCAACTGATGCAAACTTCTGATTAATCCGATATCGAGCCCCCTCGCAAAACCCTGATAAACCAAAGTAGCGTCATAATAACGGTCACACAGCACCATCTTGCCGGCCGACAGTAAAGGAAGGACGATTTGTTTAACATGCTGGGCGCGATCAGCAGTATACAAAAGCAGTTCCACCAGCGGGTCCATATCATTGCTTTCAGGATCCAGTAGAATCGCCCTGATCTTTTTTCCGATCTCGGTTCCCCCGGGTTCGCGGGTGGCCACACATTCATATCCTTTGCCTTGCAGAAACTCAACAATATGCTTGGCCTGGGTCGTCTTGCCCGAACCCTCAATGCCTTCAAGCGTAATAAACATAATATTTCTAAAGTCCCTGTTTATTCCTTCTTGCCCATGTAAAAGTGACGGCCTAACAGCCGGTGAAAGGATGTCCAGGTCTCGCCGGCGTCCTCTGACGCCATAAAATCACGGATGCCCTTAACCTTGGAGTCCATCTCGTCAATATAGTTTAGCAATACCGCCTCGACGGTTTTGGGCGGCTCGGGGGAACCGAATTCCTGGGTTCCATGGTGGCTTACAATCATGTGTTTGAGCAAAAGCTTGCGCTCCTCAGGGAAATCAATAATTTTCGAAAGCTTAGCTTCGATCATCTCCAACCCGATCACAATGTGGCTTAAGAGCCGGCCCTGGTCGGAATAGTCGATCTTGAATGTATATTCCAGTTCCCTTGTTTTGCCGATGTCATGAAGCATGGCACCGGCAATCAGCAGGTCTCTGTCAATCCCGCTGTAATGCCCGGCAATTTTTTCTGCCAGCGTTGCCATAGACAAGGTATGTTCCAGAAGGCCGCCGAGATAGGCATGGTGCATCTTTTTGGCTGCCGGTGCGGTTTTGAATTTGCGGACAAACTCTTCGTCACTTAAGAACGCATCCAGCAGCGCCTTTAAATGACCGTCTTTCAAAGAAGCCGCAATCTTTAAAAAACGTTCGAACATGTTTTCGATATCTAGCCGGGTTGCCGGTAAGAACTCTGCCGGATCAACTGCTTCGGCCGGGCCTGCCGTCATATTTTTGATGACAAGCTGGGCCGTGCCCTTGTATTCATTAACAGTTGCCTGGACGCCGACAACATCACCGGAAGACAGACCGGCGGCGATACGATCGACATTATCCCAAACCACACCTTTGATACTACCGGTCTTATCCGCAAGAATTATGTTTAAGTACTTGTTTCCATCCCTTTTCTGAGCAACGGTTTTCTCTGCCAGTACAAAAATATCATCAATAAAATCTCCGGGTTTGAAATCCTTTATGAACTGTTTTTTCATATCTTAACCCCTTCGAACTTCCACCCCTTTAATTCTTCCAGCATGCTGTAATCGGTCATATCGCATTTCATCGGGGTAATGGAAATATAATTTTCAGATAAGGCCACAACATCCACATCGGGATGATTAAAAGAGCTTTGAGGAACGTGTCCATGCCAGTAGTATGCGCGGTTCCGAGGATCGACCCTTTTGTCTAAATATTCGGCATATAGCTCGGTTGCCTGTCTGCTTATCCGAATGCCGGCAACCTCCTTAATGGGAATATCAGGAATGTTTACATTAAGAATGGTACCCAAAGGCAGCCCTTTTTGGAAAACATTCTCGGCCAGCCCGACGGTAAAAAGAGCCGCTTCATCATAATTGGCAAGGCTGTCTCCCTCTATCGAAACGGCGATTGCCGGGACCTTGTATAAAGCAGCCTCCCTGGCGGCGGCAACGGTCCCGGAATAGTTGACATTAATCCCTACATTTGCCCCCAAATTGATCCCTGAAATCACCAAATCCGGCCGCTTATCGAGAATCTCCATCAGTCCCATTTTGATACAGTCGGCCGGGGTTCCGCTGATGGCATATCCCTGAAACCCGTTATTGACCTCGATCTTTGTTTTGCGAAGCGGTTGATGCAGGGAAATGCCATGCCCTTCAGCGCTCCGCTCACGGTCGGGCGCCACTACGGTTACCGAGTGTTGCGGCGCAAATTTTTTATAAAGCGCCCAAAGGCCTTTGGCATGGATACCGTCGTCATTGGTTAAAAGTATATTCATTGATGCTGAAATCTCCGGATAATAATTGAAGGCCCCTCTTTGCGCCCTTGAGTCTTTGCAGCCGGGCAGTTACATATATAGATAATATACTGTTTTTAATAAATAGAGTCTTCTCAAAAATTTTCATGAAATGTCCGGGTTAATATCTCAACTCATAATTATTTAAAAGAAAATGTTGGGCCAACTACATCTTGACATTTTTCAATGAAATAGATTTATACTTAATTTTTTAATCGGATTCAAGTTGTTATTCTGCAGCAGTTATATGACCGCAACAACGGCAACTGCTCGGCAACGGTCTTAGGGCCTTGTGCAAACGGTTTTTAATCCCGCCGAATGCAAAACGAAACGTTCTTGTTAAAATGGAGTTTTGAATTAGATCTTATGCCCTTTTTCCGCTTTGAGACCGGCCTTCGGACACGTACAAGGGATTTGAAGCCCGCCCGTATCCGTATCTTTATTGCACGCTTTGCCATGATCTTGTTTGTTATAGCTGCAACTGCCGATTATGCCTTGTCAAACCCGGGTTTTCAACCATTTAAAGATGATCCCAATGAACCGTGGCATATCTATGCCGACGCAATAAGCTACGATAAAAATCTGGATCAATATACCGCCAGGGGCAATGTAACCATTACCAAAACGGATAAAAACCTTACCGCCGATTTTGTTCGTCTTGAACAGCAAACCAATAAGGTGCTGGCAATCGGCCATGTGATCATGACCTCCGGGGAGGATGTTTTAATCGGCGACCGATTGGAAATGGATCTTGGGACCGAGACCGGAACGGTTTATAACGGCACAATATTCATGAAAGCCAATCATTTTTATATAAAAGGCGACAAAATCCAGAAAACAGGACCGGATTCCTATACCGCCGACAGGGGCTGCGTTACGACCTGCGACGGCGACCATCCGGCCTGGAAGATTACCGGAAAAGATATTCATGTCACCGTCGAAGGGTACGGAATTGCCAAACACACAGCCCTATGGACCAAATATGCACCCGTGATGTATTCACCCCTGCTGGTCTTCCCGGTTAAGACAAAACGCCAGTCCGGCCTGCTGCCGCCCCAAATCGGATATTCAGAGCGAAAATGGGAAGAATACATTCAGCCGTTATACCTGGTCATCGACGACAGCTCGGATGCTACTTTCTATGCGCACCACATGGGACGTCGTGGAGAAAAACTCGGTATGGAATACCGTTATGTTTTGGATGAACAGTCACAAGGTACCTTGATGTACGACTATTTGAATGATAAAAAAATCGATAGCGGCAATCAAGAGTTGGATCAAGATTGGGGTTATTTCGAAGACGGGGCAGCTCGCCCCAATTCCGACCGTTACTGGTTCCGAATGAAGCATGATCAGGCCTTGCCTTTTGAACTCTCTGCCAAACTTGATCTAGACTTTGTGAGCGATCAGGATTACCTGCGCGAATTCGAAACGGGCTATAGCGGGTTTGAAGCAACCAATGAATATTTTCTCAAAACTTTCGGCCGGGAACTTGACGAGAACAACGATTCAACCAGAACCAACAAACTCACTTTGAGTCGCAGCTGGACCCAATACAACTTCAACGGCGAGCTGCGCTGGTATGATAACGTCATCAACCGGCGCCAGGGCGATACGGACACAACCCTGCAGAAACTGCCGTATGTCGAATTCAATGCCTCCAAACAGCAGCTTCTAAGCTCCCCTTTTTATTATGACTTGGATTCTGAATATACCTATTTTTACAGAGACGACGGCCAAAGGGGCCATCGGGTGGACGCCTATCCAAGATTCTACCTGCCCTACAAGTTCAAACACTACTTCACCATCGAGCCTTCCATGGGGTTCCGCGAAACCTTTTATCATTTTGATAAAAACGAATACACAGGCCCGACAAACGAACAAGACCTTTCCAGGGAAATGTATGACGTCAAGCTTGATTTGTCTTCGGAAATCTACAGAATATACCAAGGGATGGGCGAACATATCGAAAAAATCAAGCATACGGTCAGGCCTCAGATCATATATACTTACACACCGAACAAGGAGCAAAGCAAATTTCCGTCTTTTGATTCCCTTGACCGTATCGGCAAACAGAGACTGCTCACATATTCAATTACAAACACGTTTACATCAAAATCTTTAATTCAAAATAAAGATGGCGGCATGCCGGCTGAAGCTGAAAATAGCTGGCAGCCCGAAGTTCAAAAGCAAAGAACCGGCAGGTTTATTGAAAATCAAAAACGCCGGCAGCCGGAAGTTCAAAAGAAAAAAAGCGGCATGCCGGCTGAAGCTGAAAACGTCGCACCTCTCGATTATGCCTATGACCAGTTCTGCCGCTTCAAGCTGGAGCAGAGTTATGACATCAATGAGGCCCAAGAGGATAAGACTAAAAAGCAGCCCTTTTCGCCGATATACGGGGAGATCGACCTTCTCCCCGGCAGCTATTTCAATATGCATGCCGATGCCACCCGGTCTCCCTACAACAGCTTCTTTCAAACATATAATGTCGCCGCCACGATATGGGATCAGCGCAACGATATGCTATTTATCGAACGCCGGTACAATCACAACTCAAGCGATTCGATCGTGTATGGTCTGAGCGTGGTCATATCGGAAAAACTTATGGTTTACACCGAGTACGAGCGCAATTTGTATGACGGCATCGATATCAAAACCAGCTTTGGTTTTTTGTATAAATCCCAGTGCTGGTCGCTGGAAGCAAAGTACATCCATGAGGGTAATGACCGCGCCTACATGTTTGTCGTCAACCTTTATGGAATTGGTGAATTTGCTCAGAGTCTGGCCGGACCCAGATTTGAAAAACCTTATTCGTCGGGAAACTAAAACAGCGCCAACGACTACTCGCAAAGCGGGTATATTTTGACTAAAGAAAGTTTTTTCGTAAACCTATGACATTAAAAAAACCGACAGATTCCTGGTATGTGCTGCACACCAAAAGCAGGTTCGAAAACGTGGTCTATGAAGGCCTGTACAAAAAATCGATAGAGGTTTTTCTGCCGAAAGTTCAGGTCAGAAGCAAACGCCGCGATCGAAAAGCGCTAATCCGGGTACCGCTTTTCCCTGGCTACCTGTTTGTAAAATCAGGCCTCAGTCCAAGTGAGCACATTGAAATTGTAAAAACGGTCGGCGCCGTTCGTTTAATCGGCAGCAAAGACGGGCCTGTCCCGGTCCCCCCGGATACCGTAGAGTCTTTAAAGATTATGGTCCAGACAAATCATTCGGTCTTAACAGGCACACGTTTCCAAAAGGGGGACAGGGTCATGGTCGTATCCGGCCCTTTTACCGGTGTAACCGGAACGTTTGTCCGTTATAAAGGAAAGGACCGCGTCGTGGTCAATATTGAGGCCCTTGGGCAATATGCCGGAGTAGATGTGGATGAGGAAGATATTGAAATTCTGCCTAAAATAATCAATAATATCCGTTGACTTTATAAATTGAAGATCCCTGCAGCCCCGCCAAAACGGGATCTCCGCTGCGCTCCAATCCCGCCGTGGCGGGACGGGAAATGCGCTCGCTGTTGCAGTTCAGTTAGTTACATATTGTTTTGTGTTGACTTGCCATCCAGCTTTTAATAAACTTTCAGACGCTCGATATTGAAGCTCCCTGGCAACCCCACTTTAGCGCAAAGGGAACTTTTAGGGTAAGGAATTGATTTTTTTGATTCGCCGGTCGGCCCCCGCAGCCCCGCTGACGGCACTGTTGCAGTTTATATAGAGAGACCAAGGAGGTTTTATGAATAAGTTGGAGCTGATCTCAGCCTTGAAAAACGAAGCGAACATCTCCAAAGCAGAAGCCGCTAAAGTCGTCCAGATCTTTTTCGATAACATGGCAAACGCCATGGCCCGGGGAAAGCGTGTCGAAATCCGCGGTCTTTGCAGCTTTTTCGTCAAAGATTACAAAAGCTATACCGGCAGAAATCCAAAGACCGGCGAGAAGGTTATCATAAACCCCAAGAAACTCCCATTTTTCAAATCGGGAAAAGAACTGAAAGAACGCGTCGACAGATAGTTCTGTGCCTAGGTCTGAATCTATAACTCAATTTGAGTCGCTATTGGGTCAACAAAAACCCATAAGACTTTTAACTACCCTTCTCCGCAATGGGACCATACCTCATGCCCTTCTTCTTACCGGAATAGACGGGATTGGCAAACGGTCGGCGGCAGTGGCACTCGCCATGGCATGTAACTGCCTGAGCCCGGACTCTGAGCATCTTTTTCAAGACGAGCGAAGTCTTCGTACGACTCAAAATCGACTGGATAGAACGGACCCGTGCGGCGGCTGCAGATCATGCCGGAAAATCCAATCCGGTAATCATCCGGATATCATCATCGTTGAACCTTCCGGTCAGTTTATCAGAATTGGTCAGATTCGCGCTCTTTGCCACACGCTTGCCATGAAACCTTTTGAAGCCCGCTGTCGCGTAGTTATCATTTCGGATTCCCAAAGCATGAATCCTGCGGCCGGAAATGCCCTTCTCAAGATGCTGGAGGAACCTCCGGATCGAACAATTCTGATACTTACTGCCCGGCAATCATCCGACCTTCTGCCTACAATCGTTTCACGCTGCCAGCAGATCAGGTTTAACCCGATCCCCCGAGAAAACATTGTGACGATGCTGGTCGAGAAAAAGAGAGTACATCCGGACGATGCTGCAATTCTAGCAAGCATGGCAAACGGGAGTTTTTCCAAAGCGCTTGCAATGATCGGCTCCCAAAACCGAGCAAACTGGATTCAGCACAGAAACTGGCTGATTGATCAAGTCGATGCTTTAACTTCACGACCAATCGGCTCACTTCTGGCGTTTGCTGTAACGCTGTCAAAAAAAAAAGAAATGCTGCCCGAATCCCTGGAGCTGATAAAGTCCTATTTGAGAGACCTTGCCATCTGCAAATATTATCCTGAAAAAATAACCAACATGGACCTGAAAAGCAGGATTCAAAATGTTGCCGAAAAGATGACAACAGCCTCGCTGCTTTCGAAAATAGACGCCATCCAATCGGCACAGAGAAATATTCAGGCAAACGCCAATTTAAGGCTGACACTGGAAGTTCTTGTCATGGGACTGGCAAAAAATTGAACAGTAAGATATAAGAACTTAAGTGGAACCCATACGACCTATGAAAAAAGTAGTTGGAATACGATTTAAACCGGCCGGCAAAATCTACGATTTTGACAGCGGTGCGTTTGTATTGAATCGAGGCGACCACGTCATTGTGGAAACCGAACAAGGGCTCAGTTTTGGCATGGTAGCAGCCCCTCCTGTGCCCGTTGATGATGATCAGAGTGAAAAACCGCTGAAAAAGGTGTTTCGTCTGGCAAGCCAGGAAGATTTTTATCAACGGAATAATAATCTCGAGACCGAAAAAAAGGCCCACACCTATTGCCAGCAGTGCATCAAAGAGCTTGGCCTTAAAATGAACCTGTTTTCCGTAGAATGTTCCTTTGATGCCAGCAAATTAACATTTTATTTCACTTCAGAGGGCCGTGTCGATTTCCGGCAACTTGTTAAGATGCTGGTTAAAGAGTTGGGAGTCCGGATTGAGATGCGACAGGTGGGAATCCGCAACCAGGCCAAAATGTGCGGGGGTATCGGCAGATGCGGACGTGTAACTTGCTGCTCGGCATTCATAGAAAAGTTCGGGCCTGTCTCCATTCGCATGGCAAAAGAACAGGGGCTGTCGTTAAACCCCACCAAAATCTCCGGCCAGTGCGGTCGGCTGATGTGCTGCCTGACCTTTGAAAATGAAACGTATCAAGCACTCCGGACACAATTCCCCAAAATCGGCAAAACCGTAGCAACCAAAACCGGTAAAGGCAAAGTGATCCGTCACAACCCCATCTGCAATTGTATCGCAATCCGGTTAGATGACGGCCAGGATATTGAAGTTGGATTAGACCAAATCATCACGGAGGATTCATAGGAGAAAAAATGCCCGAGCTCTTTTATATAACGACACCGATCTACTATGTAAATGCCAGACCCCATCTTGGACATGCATTCACAACAATCGTGGCAGATGTCGCCTGCCGGTTTCATTCCATGTGCCAAACCGAAACGTTCTTGTTGACCGGCACGGATGAACATGGCGAGAAGGTGGTTCGTGCGGCCAAAGAGGAGAACCTTAGCCCCCGGATCTATGTGAACAAAATCAGCAAACTTTTCAAAGCGCTATGGCCGAAGCTCAACGTTAAATACAATTACTTTATCCGAACCACCGCGGCATCACATATTGCTGTCGTGGAGCAGATACTGCAAAAAATCTATGATTCAGGCGACATTTATTTCAGCGAATATGAAGGACTCTACTGTTTTGGATGCGAGCGTTTCTATCTCGAGCGCGAGTTGGTCAACGACAAGTGCCCTGACCATGAAACCGCGCCTGAACGTATCAGAGAATCCAACTATTTCTTCAAAATGAGCCGCTATCAGGATTGGCTGATCGACCACATTAACAATAATTCCGGTTTTATACGTCCGGAACGTTACCAAAACGAAGTTCTGGCCTTTTTAAAGGACCCTCTGGAAGATCTCTGCATCTCAAGACCCAAAACGCGCCTGAAGTGGGGAATCACACTTCCTTTTGATAACGACTACGTCACCTATGTATGGTTCGATGCCCTTATCAATTATATTTCCGCCTTAGGATACCCCGATGGCGAGCTGTTTAAGAAATTCTGGCCGTCTGCCCAGCACATTATCGCCAAAGATATCCTCAAGCCCCATGGCATTTACTGGCCGATTATGCTCAAAGCCGCCGGCATTCCCGTATTTCAACATCTGAATGTCCATGGATACTGGAATGTTGATCAAAGCAAGATGTCAAAAAGCATCGGGAATGTGGTAGAACCGCTTCAGTTGACAACGATTTACGGACTTGATGCCTTCAGGTTTTTTTTAATGCGCGAAATGGTCTTCGGGCTTGACTCCAACTTTTCCGAAGAAGCCCTGGTACAACGCATTAATGCGGATCTGGCCAACGATCTTGGAAATTTATTCAGCAGAGTCGTGGCAATGGTTCATAAATATTTTTCAGGCGCAGTTCCGGAAGTTGACGCGGCGGTTGAACCAGAGCTGCAATTAGGTCTGGAATCAGATGCATCCAAGGCCATTGCCGAATTCGAAAAAGCTATGGAGTCCTTTGCCTTTCACCGCGCGCTGTTGGCCATCTGGGAATTTATCGGTCGGATGAACAAGTATATCGATGTTACCGCGCCCTGGGTGCTTGCAAAGAAAAAAACGAGTAGAAAACAGCTTGAAGTTGTTATCTATAATCTTTTGGAAGGTGTCAGAATTATATCGGGCCTCATTTATCCCATCATGCCGAATGCGGCCGCAACCATGCAAAAACATCTGGGCCTGAATCCGCAAAAGCCGTTTTATTATCTTGAAAACCTGAAATCTTGGAAAAACATCGCACCCGGCACGAAATTACCGAAATCAATAACTCTTTTTCCAAGGATCGACCTTAACAAAAACAAACTTACTTCCAAGGACTCGGGTGATATAATGCCTGAAGTACAAAAGATAAAACCTGAAATAACCACCGACACACTCAGCAAAGTTGATCTGAGGGTAGCCACCGTAATTCAGGCCGAGGCGATTCCCCGAGCAAAAAACCTTCTCAAACTCGAAGTCGATCTTGGAGAAAAACGCACGATCGTAGCCGGCATTTCCGCTCACTACGCGCCCGAGGAACTGGTAGGCAGACAGATCATCGTTGTTGCGAACTTAAAACCCGTCAAAATAATGGGCATTCTGTCCAATGGAATGCTGCTGGCGGCCATAGATGACTATGGCTGCGCTGTTGCCACTGTGGACAAAAAAGTAAAACCGGGAACACCGCTGAATTAGGACTCGGATCGATACCTATAAAACGATGCCCAAAATATTGATAAAAAACAAGGTGAACCTTGAAAAGCCGGGCTGGAACGAGTATCAAGCACGACTGAAACGTTCACCCGTTAAAAAAAGATTCACCGCAAACACCCTAAAATTAACCAGCTCCTTTGTCATTTTCCTTGCTGTTTTTTTTGGAATCATCAACGGACTGGGCGGTAAGTCATATTTTCATGTTCTAACGGAATTGGGACTATCAAATGAAAACAAGAGCGATGCCCGGGATACATCCAACACCCTCATCGACAAAAAAGATGTTCAGGCCTGGCTGGACCGCAGCTCCTTTTTAAATCTTAAGGATCAGAGTTTCGATTTTACTGCCAACGGGCTGAAGTTCCGGGTTAAAACCAGCCTGGACATTCCTTTGCAGCATTTTCTTTTAAAAAAATTGAATATGTCCACATCCCGATACATCGGAATTGTGGCAATGGATCCGGCTACCGGAAGGATTTTGTCCATGGTGGGTTATGATAAAACCAATCGGTCCGGCAACCCGTGTGTCGATAACAAATTCCCGGCAGCGAGTATTTTCAAGATTGTCACGGCATCGGCCGCCATCGAAACCTGTGGTCTTCATCTGGGCTCCAAGTTGACATACAACGGCAATAAACACACGTTATACAAATCTCAGCTAAAAGATCGGATAAACCGCTACACTCACCAAATTACATTTGAAGACTCATTTGCCCAGTCTGTTAATCCTGTTTTTGGGAAAATCGGTGCCTATTATCTGGGCAAAAGCACCTTGGAAAATTATGCTGCTGCCTTTGGATTCAATCAAAGCATCGATTTTGAGATTCAGCTTGCCCCCAGCATGGTTTCCTTTTCGAATGATCCCTACCAGTGGGCCGAAGTGGCCAGCGGGTTCAACCTGGAAACAAAAATATCTCCCCTTCACGGCGCAGTGATAACTTCTGCCATCCTCAACCAGGGCAGAATGGTTGAACCCACCATCGTCGATCAGATCACAGACGAAAACGGTCGGATCCTGTACCGCAGTCAACTGATCATCCTTAACCAGGCGATTACACCTGCAGCATCAAATATCGTCAATGCTCTCATGGAAACTACCATAAACTCCGGCACCTGCAAGAAAGCTTTCAGAGGTCTCAAAAAAGATAAAATCCTCTCCAGACTCAACATCGGTGGAAAATCCGGCTCTATCGACAACCAATCTCATGATGCCCGTTACGACTGGTTTGTGGGATTTGCCGAAGAAAAAGAGGGCTCGGCAAAGATTGTCTTATCTGCCGTGGTGGCCCACGAAAAGTATATCGGTATCAGAGCCAGTGAATATGCCCGCATGGCAATCAAACAGTATTTTAGCAACTATTTTACAAATAACTAAAAAATCGCTGAAAAGGAGAGTCCCGCTATGCCAGGTTTTGAAATATTCGGCGAGGAGGAACGCAAAGAGGTCCAGGACGTCCTGAATACAGGGGTCCTGTTCCGTTATGGCTTTGACCAGGCCCGCCAAGGTCACTGGAAAGCCAGAACCTTTGAACTCGAGTTGGCCAAACGCATCGGAGTCGATCATTGCCTCCTGTGTTCCAGCGGCACGGCAGCCCTCAGCATTGCACTGGCAGCCTGCGGAGTCGGTGCCGGTGATGAAGTCATTGTTCCGCCTTTTACCTTTTTGGCAACCATCGAGGCCGTGCTGAACGCCGCTGCAGTCCCTGTTTTTGCAGAAATCGACGAAACCTTGTGTCTGGATCCCGAAAGTGTTAAAACCGTTATAACTCCGCGCACCAAGGCCGTGATGCCCGTACATATGTGCGGGTCTATGGCCCGAATCGATGAAATCAGCAATATCTGCAAGCAAAAGAAGCTTATGCTGATCGAAGATGCCTGCCAGTCGCTTGGCGCTACTTTTAAAGGAAAGGCTGTCGGCACCTTCGGCCATATGGGCTGTTTTTCCTTTGATCCTGTTAAAACCATTACCTGCGGCGAAGGCGGTGCCGTTGTAACCGCAGATAAGACCCTCTACATTGCTGCGGATGCCTATGCAGACCACGGCCATGACCATATCGGCAGCGACAGGGGCCTTGAGGGTCATTCGGTTTTGGGCACAAACTTTCGCATCAGCGAACTGAATGCCGCCGTGGGCGTCGCCCAATTAAGGAAGCTCGATTTCATTCTGGATAAACAGCAAAAGCATAAAAAGACCATCAAGGATGCCCTGGCGCAACTGCCGGAAATCACCTTCAGAAAAATTCCGGATGAAAAAGGGGACTCGGCCACATTTCTTTCTTTTTTTCTGCCGGATGAAGCCATAACCCGCAAAACAGCCGGAGCTCTTGGCCGGGCGGGCGTAGATGCATGCTTCTACTGGTTCGATAACAATTGGCATTATATCCGGCAGTGGGACCATTTTAAAAAGCTCAAGTCTTTAGCAAAACTCCCGCTTCGGTTAATGGAGTCCCGTCCGGATTATGAAACGCTCAAACTTCCCCGGTCCGATGATATCATGTCCCGAACGATCTCCATGCTGATCAAGCTCTCCTGGACGGACGAAGAGCTGATTCAGCGAACTGAAAAAATTGTTGATGTCATTAAAAAATCGGTTTTATAGTTAAAGGATTATCATATGTTCCGAAATTTCAAAATGGTAGCGCGGATGGTTTTTGGACGGGGCTGTTTCGATCAACTTGACGACATCCTTTCCGAAAAACGAAAAAATGCCGCTTCATCCATGGTTTTTCTGGTTGACGACGTGTTTTTACAAAGCAAACTGACCAAACGGATAGCGCTTCAGAAGCGGGATCTTCTGCTCTGGGTCAACGTTGACGATGAGCCCAAAACAAGCTACGTCGATGAACTGACCCGAAAAGTCGCAGCCTTTTGTTTAGAATCCGGCTCAAACCCTTTGCCCGACGGCATCATCGGCATCGGCGGCGGGAGCACGATGGATCTTGCCAAGGCGGTAGCCCTTATGCTCACAAACCCCGGTTCTTCTGCCGATTATCAGGGTTGGGACCTGATTAAGAATCCTGCGGTTTATCACGTCGGGATCCCCACCCTTTCGGGAACCGGCGCGGAAGTATCACGCACGACGGTTCTTTCCGGCCCTAAAAGGAAATTGGGCATCAACTCCGACCATACCGTCTTCGACCAGATCGTGCTCGATCCGGAACTGATTGCCGGAGTACCTGCGGATCAGCGTTTTTATACCGGCATGGACTGTTACATCCACTGTGTGGAATCATTAAGCGGCACCTATCTGAACATGTTCAGCCGGTCATACGGGGAAAAGGCGCTGGATCTTTGCCGGGAGGTCTTTTTAAACCCCATGCCGGAAAGCGACGACAAGCTGATGATGGCTTCCTATTGCGGCGGTATGAGTATCGCCTATTCGCAAGTCGGCATCTGCCACGCGCTTTCATACGGTCTTTCGTATGTGCTGGGATTTCATCACGGCATTGGCAACTGCATCGCTTTTGATTACCTTGAAGAATACTATCCCCAAGGCGTTCGTGAATTCCGCCGGATGATGGAAAACCACGGCATCATACTCCCCAGAAACCTTGCGGCCGGCCTAGAAAAAGACCAACTGGAAAAAATGATTGATGTTGCTCTTGTGCTCGAACCGCTATGGGAAAATGCCTTGGGTACCGGTTGGAAAAGAATCATGACCAGGGACAGGATTAGGGAACTCTATCAACAAATGTGACCTGTTTTTCAAATCCGGAGACATGCTAAAATGAAATTATTCATGAAATTTCAAAAAAAAATTCGGCGCATTGAAAAAGAAATCCGTTCCCGCATTCATAGTTGCCTGCACGCTGAAGTCTATTTCGGAAAACACCTGTCAGGCGTGCCAAACGGCAGCATTATCTTCTTTGCGTATCGTGAAAACATTCTCGGCTGCGGTCTTGCCGGAATCGTTTCCTATAAAAACAATAAGAAAAAAGATGCGCATGTCTCCGTAGGATCTTTGAAGGAGATGTTAACAGAAATCGAGGCCCACCGATTTATCAGCTGCAAAAACAATAATATAAACTTTGATAAGTGTTATCTGGGCGGCCAAACGCTGATTGAATCGCTTTTGCAATCGGTCCGCGCTTTAAAAAGCGGGGATCATTTTTACAATTTATTAATAAATACAGAAACTCGAGATGAACTTGCTGAATGTGCCGGCCGCCTGGCTAAAATCATCGATACGGAAACAAAGCTGCTGAACGATCAAATGGGGCATCTTGAATCCGACGAGGTGGACATTCTGTTCCGGCGCATCGATGATTTAAGGGATATTCACTGGTGTCTGACCATTGAGATCGCCGCGAATATAAAAAAGATAAAAGATCTGTTCAAACCTGCAAAGGATATCCCCGTTCCATCTTGTATAAAAATCTTCAAACAAATTAACGCCGTGTTGAACAGCATCGACCGTCTCGAGGTCAGGGGCCGCGATTCGGCCGGTATCTCCCTGATGTTTATTCTGGACGCCGCCGAGTATGCTAGATTCGAACAAACGCTAAAAGAGAAAAACCTTTTCGAGCAGTTCAAAGAACGCTCGAAAAAAGATGTTCTGGAAAACAAGGACATCAGCATGCATGCAACGACCGGTCCGGACGGACAGGATCTTGTTGCCTTGGCCCTAACATATAAAATCGCCGCCGAAGTCGGCAGCCTTGGAGATAATATCAATTTCTTGCGCCGGCAGATCAAAAAAGACGATATTCTGCAGACACTGGCCACCTTTTTTCACACCTATCATACGGTTTCGGCCCACACCCGCTGGGCTTCCGTGGGGGCCATCACCGAGCCCAACTGTCACCCCGTTGACAACAAGACAACCAGGGGGGCGGCGAATACCAGCGGCATCATCCATGTCTGCCTGAACGGAGATATCGATAATTATCAGGAATTGAAAAGAGAATTAGAACGCCAAGGCGTTCGCATCCATGAAGATATCACCACCGACACAAAGATCATTCCGCTTCAGATCGATAAATATATTCAACTGGGCCATCAGGTAGAAGAAGCGTTTCGTCTGGCGCTTAATGATTTTGAAGGTTCCCATGCCATAGCGATGCATACCGATCTTGCACCCGGCAAGTTCTTTCTGGCCCAGAAAGGAAGCGGCCAGGCTATTTTTGTCGGCATGGCCGACGATCATTATATTCCGGCATCCGAAGTATACGGACTGGTTGAAGAAACAACCCGCTTTATTAAGATGGACGGGGAAAAGGAAGTGGCCGGAAAAAACGGCAAAACCAAAGGGCAGATTTTTATTTTAGACCAAAAATCCGGCGGCGGAATTGACGGCATCACCGCCATGTTCTATGACCAAACACCGCTAGAACTAAAAGAAGCAGACATCAAACATACCAAAATCACATCAAGGGATATTGACCGCCGGGATTTCCCCCATTATTTTTTAAAAGAAATCTCCGAGTCTCCGCTTTCGGTTGAAAAAACGCTGCTGAACCGCTGGAAAATAAAGGACAATAAACACTATATCATCACTCTTGACGAAAAAACGTTCCCCAAATCTCTGCAAAACGCCCTTACGACGAAAACGATTCGACGAATTTATTTTGTCGGACAGGGTACTGCGGGGGTGGCGGCCCTGGCATGCGCTGATATTTTTAATCATTACCTGCATGATTCATCCTATTATATCAATGCCTTCAAAGCTTCGGAACTCAGCGGATTTAAGCTTCATGAACAAGATGATGCCGCCAGCATGGCGGATGCCCTGGTAATTGCCATCAGCCAGTCCGGCACCACAACGGACACAAACCGAACCGTGGATATGGTTAAAGAACGGGGCGCCTACACCATGGCCATCGTTAACCGCAGGGATTCGGATATTACCTTCAAAGTCGATGGTGTCATGTACACCTCAAGCGGTCGGGATATCGAGATGTCGGTGGCCTCGACCAAAGCATTCTATTCACAGATCGTGGCCGGTGCCGTCCTGGGACTCAAGATCGCCGGTTTGCTCGGCCTCAGGAACGAGGCCTTTATAACAGCCGAAATCAAGCAGTTGCTTGAACTTCCGATGCATATGAAAAAAATCCTTGAGATGCGTGAAAGCATTCAGGATTCGGCCCAGCGACTTGCGGTCACCAAAACATATTGGGCGGCCGTCGGCAGCGGCCCCAATAAAGCCTCGGCTGATGAAATCAGAATCAAGTTAAGTGAACTTTGCTATAAAACGATTTCATCGGACTATGTTGAAGATAAAAAACATATCGATCTTTCATCGGAACCGCTGCTGATTGTCTGCGCCGCCGGTACACGGAGCAGTGTCATTGGTGATATCGTCAAAGATACAGCCATTTTTCAGGCTCATAAAGCCACACCGATAGTTATCGCCGATGAGGGTGAAAACAGGTTCGATCCCTATGCCGTCGATGTATTTCACGTCCCTGTTGTCAGCGAGCATCTGGCACCGATTCTGAACACACTGGTCGGCCATATCTGGGGATATTATGCCGCCCTGGCCATCAACGGAGGATCAAGATTTTTATACGGGTTCCGGGAAGATATTCAAAGCACCATCGAAGACTATGCCGCCAGCGGCCTTGATGTTTACGAACTCATTTTGGAAAAATCCTTCAGAGAAAAGATCGCTGCTTTCTACACTGAATTCAGAAGGAAAAAAACCCAAAATCGTTTTCCAACCGCCATGGGCCTCGAAGCGGCTTCAGATCTGACCCTGCTGCTCAAATATCTGTCGGGAAGGCTGCCTGTTTCCGATTTTGAAATCGACTTCGGCAAAAAGGGTACGGCACTGAACATGCTCCAGACCCTGCTTGAGTGTCTGGGAGAGTCGATCAATTGCTTGTCTCGCCCTGTGGATGCCATCCGGCACCAGGCCAAAACCGTCACCGTCGGAACCAGCCGCATCAGTGAGAAAGTCGAGGGTATCCTGTTTGATGCATTGGCCGCATACAACATCAGCACCTTCCAGTTGACTAACAGAAACATTATCGTCCTTAAAAATATTCAGGGAATCGTTGCACGTATCAACGGTGCCATTTTTTACAGAATCGACGGTTTGAACCTTCTGGGCGAACCAATAGAAACAACTACCATTCAGATTGTCAAGAAAGACGGTGTGCTGAAACCGATTCCCTCGCGGGTGGAAACCGACCCCATGCTAAAAGGCACCAAACGAATCATTGTGCGGGAAGGCAATGTCTATATCGGTAAAGGCCGGAAAGACGACCGCAGCATCATCATCATTCCGATTATCTCCGCCGCTTCTGCCAAGACGAATATGATCGAATACATCCTCTTGTTGACGTTTTCGTTTAAAGAAAGCGTTCCCCTCCCTGTTAAGATCAAGGCCCTTGGCGGCAAACATGAGCGCATCAAAAATATTGTTCAGGAAAACAGCATTAGATGGGATGATCAATATATTGAGCTTGTCGAAATGCACGACCTTTTCGGAGTGTCGGCGGAAAAGATCGGAGAATTTATCGTCTCCAGAATCAACGGCTCTGCTCAGGCCTCAATTGAGCGATGACGAATGACAAATTAGGAGTTTTACATTAAGAACGGGTCCCGGCATATTCTAAGGATGCCCGGATAAACTCCCTGAAAAGCGGATGGGGATCCATGGGCCGGGATTTAAATTCCGGATGGAATTGACATCCCAGAAACCAGGGATGGTCGGCTACCTCGATGATTTCAACCAGTTCACCGTTCGGTGAAGTGCCGCTGATCACAAGCCCCTTTTCTTCAAGCGCACCCTTGTAGGCATTGTTGAATTCATACCTGTGGCGGTGCCGCTCTGATATTTCTGTAACCCCATAGGCCTGAAAAGCATACGTTCCCTTTTTGACAATGCACGGGTAGGCGCCAAGGCGCATGGTGCCGCCCTTATCCGAAGTGACGTCCCGTTTCTGTATGGTTCCGGTTTTATCATCGTACCATTCTACCATCAGGTATATCACCGCATAAGGCGTATTCTCATCAAACTCCTGGCTGTGAGCACCGGTCATGCTGGCAACGTTGCGTGCGAATTCCGCAACGGCGATTTGCATCCCAAGGCAGATGCCGAAAAATGGAATTTTATTTTCCCTGGCATATTTGGCGGCACATATCTTTCCTTCAATACCGCGGGAGCCGAATCCGCCCGGTATAAGTATCCCGTCGGCACCGGCAAGCAGTTGACCGCAACTGTTTTCGTCGATTTTCTCCGAATCGACGTAGATAATCTTTACCCGGGAATCGTTGGGGATGCCGCCGTGGCACAGGGCCTCATTTAAACTCTTGTACGAGTCTGTCAGGTTGACGTATTTTCCGACGACAGCGATATTCACGGAATGTGTCGGCGCCTTTACATTTTTAACAAGCTGCTCCCAATTTTCCAGCCGGGGCGCCCTTGTCCAGATATTAAGAAGTTCAACAATTTTATTATCGAGGCCCTCTTTGTGAAACACCAGCGGGACCTCGTAAATACACTCCACATCCTTGGCCGTAATGACCGCATCGACGCTGACATTGCAAAAAAGGGCTATCTTGGACTTGATGTCCTTGGTCAGGTATCTGTCCGTCCGGCAAAGAAGGATGTCCGGCTGAATACCAATACTCCGAAGCTCCTTGACACTGTGCTGGGTCGGCTTGGTTTTAAGCTCTCCCGCCGTGGAGATATAGGGCACCAAGGTAAGATGGATATACAGCACGTTTTCCTTGCCCACATCAGCCCTGAATTGCCGGATGGCTTCCAGAAAGGGCAGACTCTCTATATCACCGATGGTTCCGCCGATTTCCACAATAACGATATCAACGCCGTCCGCCACAAGCTTAATGCTGTTTTTAATCTCTTCGGTGATGTGCGGGATCACCTGGACCGTCCCTCCCAGGTAATCCCCCCTGCGCTCCTTGCTGATGACCGAGTGATAAATTTTCCCGGTGGTAAAGTTGTGGTCCCGTCCAACTCGGGCGTGCGTGAATCGCTCATAATGACCAAGATCAAGATCGGTCTCGGCGCCGTCATCGGTTACATAGACCTCGCCATGCTGGAAGGGATTCATGGTTCCAGGATCAACATTAATGTAAGGATCCAGTTTTTGAATCGCTACCGTAAGCCCGCGGCTTTCTAAAAGAGATCCGATGGCTGCCGAAGCAAGACCCTTGCCGAGGGAAGAAAGAACACCGCCTGTTACAAAAATAAATTTCGTATTAGAAGCCATATTTACCTCGGCATTATCCGGTATAAAATCGCTTCGCGATTTTATTCATATATTTTTTTAAATTCCTCGATAGTTTTTTTAACCTCATCCAGTTCCTTTTTATCACCCTGATCCGGCAACATGGTAATGTCCGGACGATAGGTCGACTTAAGACGGTCAATATCAAAAAGACTCTCGGGAAAAGACGGTGCCGTTTCGACGCTGTGGACCTTAATTTCGCGCACTAAAATGTCATTTTTGTAAAATTCGATCCGCATCGGATACCATGTCTTGTTCGATTGCTGCCAATCAAAATAACGCACTTCAAGGGAATCTTCACGGTTCTTGTCAACTTTTCCCGTTAGCAGCCAGCGCAAAGGCCTGAATGTATCTTTATTGAGCCATATCTGCGGAACCGTCTCGTCCGGGTATTGCGCTCCCACCACATACGCAAGTTTGCCTTGAAAACGTCCCAGGCTTGAAACGGTCACGTCGACCCCCTGGCCCGAGAGCCTTGCTGCAAGCAGCGCCCTTGAATTGTAAAGGATAATGTCCTTATAACGATCATAGATAGTTTCAGATTCAGCAACAGCCTTACCGTCCATGACCGTCAAGGCCGCGCCTTTTGACAATACGTGGATTCTTTGAACACTTTCAGCCACGATATCCGAACGGAATGCTTCCGGAAAAACATACTTCAAGGTTTCATTAAACTCAACCTCGCCTTTCTGTCCGGTATGATAAAGGATAAGTTTCTGGGAAATCAAAAGCCTTTGGGATTTTCTGGAATTTTGAATCATTAACTCCAAAAGATGCGGCCCCTGAAGCACGTAGGCATTTGCCTGGGCGGTATACCATGCCAAATTGGCCAGAAACAACAAAATGCCGATCGTTTTTTTCTGATATGGCTGCATATGATCTTGCGGGTCCCGGATTGGGTTACAATATCTCTTCAGCAAACATGGCCCCTGCGCCAAGTTCCTCTTCAATCCGGATGAGCTGGTTGTATTTGGCGATACGGTCGCTACGGGACAGGGAACCCGTCTTTATCTGGCCGCCGTTTACGCCGACCACAAAGTCGGCGATAAAGCTGTCTTCGGTTTCACCGGACCTGTGGGAGATAACCGTTGTGTAACCGGACTGTTTTGCCATTTCGACGGCATCGAGTGTTTCCGTAACCGTTCCGATCTGATTCAGCTTGATCAGGATGGAATTTGCTATGCCATCTTCAATCCCTTTGGCAAATATTTCAGGATTGGTCACAAAGATATCATCGCCCACGATCTGGATAGCCCCTTCAAGGCGGTCGGTCATCAGTCCCCAGCCGTTCCAGTCCTGTTCGGCAAGACCATCCTCTATGGAAAGAACAGGATATTTGTCGATCAATTCCTCATAGTAATCGATCATTTTTTCCGCAGTTAGCTCTCTTTTTTCCGATTTGAGAATATACGTTTTGTTTTTAAAAAATTCGCTGGCAGCACAATCCAAACCGATACCGATATCGCTGCCGGGTTTATATCCTGCGGATTCAATCGCGTTAATGATAAATTTAATGGCAGCCTCGTTGGACTCAAGGTCCGGTGCAAATCCGCCTTCATCACCGACGGCGGTATTGAGTCCTTTGTTTTTCAACAGCTTCTTCAGGCTGTGAAAGGTTTCCGCTCCCATCCGGACTGCTTCTGCAATCGACTTGGCGCCAACAGGTATGATCATGAACTCCTGAATATCAAGATTGTTGGCCGCATGGGCACCGCCGTTGATAATGTTCATCATGGGCATGGGAAGGCATCTGGCATTTATCCCTCCAAGATATTTGTAAAGGGGTAAACCATAGGCCAATGAAGCGGCCCTGGCTGCTGCCATCGAAACGCCCAAGATTGCATTGGCTCCCAGTTTGGACTTGTTGGGTGAACCATCCAGTTCAATCATGCGTTTGTCTAAAACGATTTGATTGGCCGCATCCATGCCGCGTACAGCAGGAGCAATTTTTTCTCGTACGTTTTTAACGGCAGTTGTAACACCCTTCCCGCCATAGCGTTTCGAGCGTTTGTCTCGAAGTTCCAAGGCTTCTCGTTTGCCGGTGGAAGCGCCGGAAGGAACAGCAGCCCGCCCGACAGCGCCGCAGGCAACAGTCACGTCGACTTCAACCGTAGGATTGCCTCTTGAATCGAGTATTTCTCTTGCCGTTACATCGATGATTTCAGTCATAGTTCCCCCCTTTCGTTAGGCGTCATGATTATACGGCATCGTGGTTTTAGATTAATTTTTGTAACGAATCCGGCCGATGAAAAATCCGAATAAAGACCTTTTTTGCAACTTGACAAACTGGCGATAAATGTTACTCTCCTAATGATCTGATGTCAAGCATCACCCTTGACTTGGAAAAGTTATTTATCTTCTCTAAACAACCGGTACAGCAATAAATGATCATTAAAAGGTTATTATGCAAAACACCGACTTGTATACCAATGCCCATCTTGCCGTCGCAGCGATTCGGATTTTGGCACACCAGAAAGGTGCACCACCTTCCATCGAAGAGGTTTGTCAGGCCTTATCTTTTTCTCTGGAACATTTAAATTTCATATGCAATAAACTCGAAGAAATGGGAATTATAGAGGCAGTTGAAGGTGCCTACGGAACCAGGCTTTTTATTAAAAACCATTTACAATTAGAAGACATCCCCAGAGACGAAAAAGCAAGCAGCCTTGAAGCAGAACTTAAGAAGTTTCAAAATTCCAAAAAAGATTTTACCAAAAAAATTGAGTCTTTCCAGGCCAAGCAGGCCAAAAAGCAAAAAGACCTTTTCGCTGAACTGGAAAAGAAACTCAAAATAGAACCCGATAAGAAACAGACCTAACCGCGGGACTCCCGACCTCACGGATTTGAGCTTGAACAAATTAAACTTTTACTGGTTCGGGCTATTGCAGATTCAGCTCCCAATTCCACAGTCCGGGTCTTTTTTTCAGGTTCATCTCTTTGGGCAGCGGCTCGATCAGATGGACAAACAGACTGTAACCTGCTTTCTGAAGCAGATCCTGATCGGCCCGAATATCCAATTTCCAGTTGGGATATACCCAAAAATCTGAATCGTATTTTCTAACCCAGGCTTGTTCACCCTTGGGGCTTGTAACCGGTTGATCCGTTTTTAAATTTTCCGATATTACACGCGACACGCACAAAGGCCAGTTGCCTGAAATAACGATTCCCACGGGCAGAGGGCTGTGTTTGGGCAGCACAAGAATATCTTCGCGACCCAGTTCCGGGCTGACGATAACCCCGTTGAAACCCAAGGATGCCAGGCTTTGAACCGCCAGGGGATTGGCTGGATTGCAAAACGGACCGGCCCAGAGATTCAAGCCTTTGGGTACGGGAAAAAGTGCTGTTTGCCAGGGGGCATTAAGGACAAAATTTTGTCCCCCTTTATTCAGGATAAGATTGACCAGCTCCTTTATTTTGGGTTCATCATCCGGCCAGATTACCGGCGGCAGCCACCACCAAAGTCTGGTCGCAAGGCCTTTGGAAATTGGTATCTGCTCTTTGATCGACAGCCAGAGGCCTGTCTGATCCTGCGGTTTTTTTGTATCAAGCTTTCGATACACCCGCAGCTCAACGGCTAAGGATCGTTTTGCGGATCTTTTTAGCAGCCTGGCATTAAAGGTTGAAACGGCCTTCACGGGGCTTGAAATTTTACCAAGTTCGCCTTCAAGCTTGGTTATCATGTCCTCAAGCGCCTTTTCGCGTCTGTCCGTCAGAAAAACCGGTGTCCCCTTGACAGGACGATCCTTGGCCAAAAATTTCAAAAACAAGCGCCCTTTGGGCGGGACATACCTTTTGATATTGTTTTTGCCGTGCCACGGCTCGTCTTCATAGCCGATCCGCAGAATGTCACCGGGCAAAAGTTCCTCCCCGGCAACCATAAACGGTTTGTCTCTGGTTCCTTTTATGGTCCCGACAAGCAGCCCGGAGCCGGTCTGAGTGTCGATTTTTACTGGGTTCTGAGGCCGTTGCGGCAGAAAGTTGTAATGAGTACCGGTGCGGCCCAAGGCGTGGTCCAGAAGCTCTATGGCCGTTTTTTTCACCTGGGGATCGCCGCCCTGGTCCCGTAACATCCGGTAAGCCTGGACCGTATGGAAAACGTAATGGGGACCTTTTTTGCGACCTTCGATCTTCCAGGCCCGCACCTCGGGAACGGACAAAAGAACTTTGACCAGCACATCCAGGCTGAGATCCTGGCAGGAAAAAAATCTTCCGGGTTGCCCGTCCTGGGTATAACGTCGCCGGCAGGGCTGCACGCATCGCCCCCTCAGGCCGCTTTTGCCGCCCAGATAGCTGCTCCAGTAGCACCTTCCGGAAACACCGTAACACAGGGCACCGTGAACAAATACTTCCAGGTCCAGCCCTTTGGGGCAGGCCGAGGCCATGGCCTTTATCTCGTCTATGGAAAGCTCTCTGGGTACAACGACCCGATTGACGCCCAGTTCCTTTCTAATCAGTTTCAGGGCTGCCGGAAAGCTGACATTGGCAAGAGTCGATAAATGCAACTCGCCCGTGTAGCCGGTCTGCCTGGCAAGCTCCACAAAGGCCAGGTCCTGAATGATGAGGGCATCGGGTTTTACCAGTTTGCCGAGTTGCTCGATAAGCCGGCCGGCAACATCCGGTTCAGCGGGCTTTAAAAGGGAATTAAAGGTCACATATACCTTTACCCCCTTGTCATGGGCCAGTCGGGTCAGGGGGGCCAATTCCTCAACGGAAAAATTTTTGGTCTCCATGCGGGCCGAAAAATCCTTCAGGCCGCAGTAAACCGCATCGGCCCCGGCCGCCAGCGCCGCCAGAAACGAGGCCCTGTTCCCGGCCGGGGCCAGAATTAACGGTTTAAGGGTATTATGTTGACTTTTATTCATACAATTTATATGTTTATATATAATTTATTTCTGAATTTTGCAAAGATGGAATGACAATCCTGCATGAGGGAATCAAATGGATGCAAAGAAAAGTAGATTAACTGACCGCAGACGTTTCATCTCACTTTTGTCCGGGATATTTTCCGGTCTCCTGCTGACAAAACCCGGAGGTGTGCAGGCAACAAAATCAGAAATTAAAAAATTTCTGACAAACATTGAGACAGATTTGCTGGCAAGATCCAGGCCTTCAAAGCATCCTTTAGTTACCTGGGAACATTATGGAGACGGAATCCGACTTTACGGAAAACAACAGGGCGAAACGCATCCATTTTGCGCCCTGAACCTGGTTGGCAAGACCATCTGGGAATACTGTAACGGCAAGAATACTCCCTGGGAAATCTCCAGGTTGATTCATCAGAAATATCTTGTCTCCCACCAGCAGGCCTATGCTGAATGCCTTGCTTTCATAGCCGTCCTGAACACAAAAGGTGCGGTTCAACTGTAAGGCCATGAATTCTGCTAAACGATATATAAAAAATAACAACATCGTTTTCAGAGAAGAAGATGACGGGGCTTTTTTGTTTGATCCGGATACAGGCAATTTGAAATACCTGAACAAATCCGCCAAAGAGACCTTTTTGATGATAGACGGTCAAAATGATTCGAGCCAGATAACCAATCGCCTGCTAAAACTATACCCGGATGAGGACTCCGAACAGGTCCGTAATGACGTAGAAAGTTTCCTGCAGGAACTGCTGTCGAATAACTTTGTCTTCCATACGGGAGGCAATTAATCCGAATATTTCACCGGCTAACTTAAAGGGCGACCTTTGCAAAAGGACTTTATGGCTGATCAGGAAACATGCTACCCACTGACAAGCCTTTACCTTTATCTCACCGATCGCTGTAATCTAAGTTGCTCCCACTGCTGGATCTCTCCCGAATTTTCACAGCTTCGGCAAAACGGTATTCCCCTGGATTCTCTGAAAAAAACAATTTCAGAGGCCGGAGCATTAGGCCTTGGTAGTGTCAAGCTTACCGGCGGAGAACCGCTTTTATACCGGCAACTGGATGAACTGCTCATATTTTTGAAATCAAAAGAGTTAACCATTTATATCGAAACAAACGGGACACTGATAGATCAAAAGATGATCAAATCTTTCCAGGCCGCCGGAGTGGAGCAAATTTCCGTCAGCCTGGATGCAGCCACGGAAGAAATTCATAATAAAATCAGAGGAATCAAAGGCAGCTATGCTCTCACCATGCAAGGCCTGCACCGCCTTTCCGGCAGCGGCTTGCAATTCCAAATTATCATGACCTTACAACGCAAGAACCGCGGCGAGATACCGGCTATGATTTTATTGAGCAAAAAACTGGGGGCCTGTTCTTTGAAAATAAATCATCTGCTTCCATGCGGGCGAGGAAAAGATGTTTTTGATCAAAAAGAAAATTTGGATTTAGATGAATTAACCCAACTTTACCGGCTAGTGGAAGAAGAATGGCCGCGACCGGACACCATCGAAATTGAATTCGATCTTCCAGTGGCGTTAAGGTCTATTGAAGATATCAAACGCCGCGGGCTCAATGAATGCCGAATTTTGAATATTCTGGGGATTCTCGCCAACGGAGACTTTTCCATCTGCGGCATCGGCCAGACGGTTGAAGAACTAAGAATGGGTAATCTCTTACACGATTCCGTTACTGAAGTTTGGCATAACAACCCCATTCTAATAGAATTGCGTCAATCCATCACCAGTAGGCTCAAGGGAGCCTGCGGCGGCTGTATTTTTAAGTTTCAGTGCCTGGGAGGCTGCCGGGCGAATGCTTACTTTCTTACCAAGGATCTGCATGCACCCTATTTTTTGTGCCAACAATACTATGAATCCGGCCTCTTCCCATCATCAAGATATATCGGATGAGACATGGAACTAACCGTAGACCTGGCCGGGACAAAAATTGATATCATCTTTGCAGGCCAATCAAATAATGCCATAGCTCTGTGTAACCACTACTTCAGGAATTTTATTCATCCTGACAGGGGGAAAAGCGCCGCAGTCAAAATAAGTGTCTTAGAAACAACAAACAGCAGGTTGCCGGTTAAGGAAACAAACGGGGAACCGATTTTTGAACAGCTGCTGTCCACCCCGGACGTGGTCCAATGGCTTAGGAAAGTTCCGCAGTACAAAAAGGATTTCCTCATCGATGAAACCACCATCTGTTCATTTTGCATGGACGGGCTTCTGCTGTTTAGCCCTGAAACTGCGACAGGACATATCTACCTTTTAAAACAAGGCCCCCGGATGTTCCGACCACTTTACCGGCTGTTATGGATTTATTTTGCCCAGGTTCTGGGGGAAGAAGAGAGCTGTTTTGTGCATGCGGCGGCATTAGTAAGGAGAGAAAACGGGTATCTTTTTATGGGAGACTCTGGTGCCGGGAAAAGTACCTTGGCCGGCGCTTGCAGGCAAGACACCGTATTGTCAGATGACAGTCCGGTATTCCGAAAGCGCAATGGCAAATACCACGTATTCCCATCCCCCTATCATCAGATGGACCGGCTAAAGATTCTAAACAGGGAAGTCCCGGACATATATGCTGAAGTGAAGGGGCTCTATTTTCTGATCAAAGATGACGACGTCTCTATTCACAAAATCTCAAAGAAAAAAGCAGTCTCCATGATTATAAACCGATATATTCTTTTTTTCCCCTATCTTTCACCCCGGGCCAAAAGGTTGCTATTTGACCTTTTTCTTGAAGTATGTCATAATTTACATACTCATTATCTTCATTATTTGCCAGGCCGGGACGTGTGGAGTGTTATTGCCGACGGCTAAAACTGGAGGATGAAATGACCGGCTCAAAAGACGATAATCAAACCACCCGGCTTCCATATGAACCTCCCCGGCTATTAGATCTGGGCGCAGGTGTCGCCCATGCCGCCAGTGCAGCTTGCAGGCCTGGTGGCAGCCCGGCTGGCAATACCTGCCAACCAGGCCAATCGGCTACGGGCAGCAAATGCCAGCCAGGAGGTGCGGCCGGCAGCAAATGCCAACCAGGAGGTGGGGCCTCGGGCGGGGCGTGTAACCCGGGAACTGCGGCGGCCGGTGGCCGATGTCAAGCTGGTGGGGTAGCAGGTGGGAAATGCCAAAGTGGAAGTTCGGCCGGTGGCAAGTGTCAAAGCGGCGCCTCTGGCAGATAGTAGATTAGATATTTGGAGGGAGGATCTGCTAAAGTTGAGCGCTATCGCTCAATTGAAAGTTGTTCGCTACAAAAAGGACCAAACAAACCTTTGTTCGTTTTTTACCGATGGATACATCCTGCCTGCAGACGTTATGCTCTGAAGTGAGAGTGTCGCTATTCATCCCCGCCTGTCTCAAAAGAGAATGTAAACGCCCGGTACAAATCGTTACTTGCCAGGCTGATAATCTCCGCAGCCCTCCTGAAGTAACCTGATCTTTTGCCGGACCATGATTTATCTTGGATTATCTGAGCCATTACCTCGTCTTTGGGAAAAACAGTTTCTTTGATAAATTTGAGTTTATTACCTGTTCCCTCTAAATTGCAAAGCCACAATACATAGCAAAGTTCTCTTGAAGAAAAACCCTTAAGCTTAAGGCGCAGGATATGTTTTTCCAGGATGCTCAGCCTGTTGATTCCCAGCTCCCGCTTTACCTGCAAGGGTACTTGCAGGCCAAAAAGTCTCTGCACCAAAATCAGGGCATAAAGCACAATTCTTTCCTGTTGCCAGAATCGTGCTCGTGCTACAACCTCTCCCCATCCGCCGGGGATGCCGGCTAATTCCAGCAGGTATTCGTGAATGTCCACCAGCCAAATCAGCCGGGAATAGCTGTGCTTCAGAGCATGAGCGGCCAAAGCTACAACATTGTCAAAAGGGTCCGGAAGTAAGAGACCATCCTGTTGCTCAAAAAAGGGTACGGCCCTTTCCCACATGGGGGTAAGGTCTGCCGGAAAGATATGCCGCCGATTATGAATGCGGTCCAGATTCAAGATATGGATGTGAATGTCAACTATAAAATCACCCTTGTAAAGGATATCCGGATAGGCGGGATTGGTCGCATAGTATCCGGCTTGCCCTAACAATTGTTTAAAACGTTCTTTATGATCCGGTTTGACCATAAAGTCCGCATCACCCAGAGGCCTGAGCCCAACATCGCCGTATAGCCTGGCAAGGGACAGGCCCTGCAGGGCCATAATCGGAATTCCGGTTTGTTCCAGCTTGCCCGCAAGTGCCCTGGCGTTGGCAATAACTGCAAGGGTATATTCTTTTGTCTGATTATATCTGCTTTCGAAACGTTTTAAGGCCGTTTTCGAAACAGCATCAAAGAGGTCCAGATCTCTCAGGTGATAATAAAAAAACCCGGCAACCCCGTCCAATTCCGCCAAGGCCGCTAAATTGTCCCAAGGTACATCCTTCTTAACAAAGCGCCGCACATAACCCTTCTCAGCCCGCTTAAGATGCCGCCTTGATAAGCAGCGAATAAATTTAACAATATCCCACCAGCTTACCATTATATTACCCCTCAAAGGTCTCAGTGCTTCCGCCCGGAAGGAGAGTCATTAATACCGTCGATTCTATCCGGGGAGTCGTCCTCCTGCTTTTAAAAACCGTTTTAGACAGGCATCGGGACTTGGATGATTTTCATCTCCCAGAATCAAATATGCCAGGGCCGGACAGTTCCCGGTGCAATAGTCGATATACTCGCAGCCTTTGCAAAATTCGAAATCGCTCAAAGGAATATTGTAGCGTCCTCTCAATCGCTTAAGCTCCGGATGTTTTTGCCAAACCGTTTTAAGATCATCCCGATTGATGCGCCCCAACTCAATATGGCTCATCTGAATGCATGGCACCAGTACTCCGTCAGCCCGCACGGCAATCGTATTCATCGGTCCGCCACAAGCTGAAAGAAATCCTCCCTCAAAGTCATCTTTTTTTCCAGCCTGCCGGGCCTCTTCCATCATATTCCAACTACTGGCCTCGGCTAAGGGGCCTGCGGTGGCGCTGATTCTTCCGTTGTATTTTTCACTTAAGTTTAAAAGCTCCTCCATCGCAATACTACGCTCTTCAACCGTAAGTTGGACCTGTTCGGCATTCCGGCGGCAAAGTCCCATATATGACGCTGAATTGGTAGAAA
>JACKQG010001527.1_pt1 | contig 31829 bp, 37 predicted proteins | sample 8237621 | NCBI WGS metagenome assembly JACKQG01 (sample SAMN15677084, study PRJNA649215) | marine metagenome | biome: marine; feature: Black Sea; material: saline water; isolation source: suspended particulate matter (SPM) from the Black Sea western gyre | collected 2013-06-09/2013-06-10 | depth... | reverse complement strand
CATAGTTTTTTTAAGGTCCAGCTGACAACTCCCCAGACGGAGAAATCCATTTCAGGCGTAATTTTAATTGCCGGATAGTCCGGATTTTCTGCTTCCAGAATTACCGCTTCATCCCGTGAAGTAAAACGTTTAATCGTAAATTCTGAATCAATCACCGCCACCACAATCCGGTTTTCCCAGTTCTCAATGCTGCGGTCCACAACGAGAATGTCACCGTCCGTGATGCCGATATCCTTCATCGACTCCCCGGCCACGCGCACAAAAAAAGTGGCACTTGGATTTTCGATCACCAGTGTGTTCAGATCCAGCCTTTGCTCCAGATGATCCTCTGCAGGAGAGGGAAACCCCGCCTGAACTTTTGTATCAAAGAACGGCAGCTCGACACCCTGCGAATCATCTGCAAACCAAATTTTGCTGATTGATCCATCCGATTTAAGCGGCAGTGATGGTGGATTGGGATTGTTCATAATATTTTCATAACTCAGATTGATGCCGTCATAAAATTTCCAAAAACAGTGTCATTTCGAGCAAAGCGAGAAATCTTGTATAAACAACCGCACCAAGATCATTAAGATTTCTCCCTACGGTCGAAATGACAAATTAGTTGTTTCAGGATTTTTATGAAGCCGTCATTTGTTGTGATGAAATTTAAAGCTGATGGCGGAGAGGGAGGGATTCGAACCCCCGGTACGCATGACGTACAATAGATTTCGAGTCTATCACCTTAAACCACTCGGACACCTCTCCTTGTAAAAACATCAATAATAACAGTGAATATTTAAACATATGTATATACAATTAGTTGATAGGTTGTGACATAAATTACCACAATGTGCCACAATTATGCCACCGATTCCGATAACAGACTTATATCTATTTCTCTATTCTTAGGACTTAGATGAGAATAACGCATAGTCATTTGAATAGTCTTATGTCCCATTAATTCCTGGATATTAATAATGGGTATTCCTAGTTGCGCTAAACGACTCGCAAATGTATGTCGGAGTACGTGAGGAGTAACATCAGACAGCCCTATGAGATCGTTCCTCATATGTCCGAAAAATCCTCGTATATATGTACTCTTAAAAGGGAAGACTGGATTACACGATCTTCTATTTAAGATTTTCCGAACTCTGTCAGTCATTGGAATTGATCTAGGGAGGTCTGCTTTATTTTCCCACACAGTTACCATTCCATTAGTAATATCCCTTTGAGTTAATCTCAGCAGTTCTGAGACTCGTAAACCAGTGTCCATAGCAACAATAATGAAATCGAGGATGTCCGTATTATTACTAAAATATTTAGTAATTTCATGTTCCTCTTCATGAGACAGATACCGAATACGCCCGTTAGATTCTTTCTGCCTTGGAAACTTCGGTAACTTCGAGAGTTTATCTCTCGATAGTGCAAACCTCATGATCTTTGAAAGGCATGCTATCTTGCGATTAATAGTGGCTCCAGTATTGCCTTTGATATCCCTACAATAATCTAATATAAAGTAATCCAATTTCTCAGTAGTTATATCTTCCAGTAAAGTCTTTTCTCCGAAGTACTCTAAGAGTGCCTGAATATTTATGATATTAGTCTTCTCAGACCTCTTACCTGCCCACTCAACCTTAAAACATCTGTCAGAAGCTTCTCGTAAATTCCACATATGAACTTCTTTTTCGGATGCTACTCCTAAATATAGGATTTTCTTCTCCCAAAGTTCTGCTTCAGTAGAGGATTTAAAACTCTTCCGAAATCTCTTACCTTTCACTTGTAGTGAAGCTTGGTAAGAGGTTTTGCCTCGTTTATACAGCCATCTGTCAGTTCTCCGTCATTAAGTCTACTAAGGAATCAGCAAATAACTCTCCTTTCTGTTTCATAAAAATTAGTTTCTCTACTCGATACTCAGGATTCTCTCTGGTTTCCATCATATCGTAGCCATGCTTCCGTACTCGGTTAGATTTACAGAAAGCCATCACGTTTCTGGAGCCAGAAGCTGCAGTAGCCTTGGCTCCTATTTTTTTTCCTAAAGTCATAATCGATGGAGGATACTTCTCATCCCACATAGCTACCTCAAGAAAAGTCAATATTGTGGGGATCTGCATCTCCATATCTAACTCTTGGAATCTCTTCAATACCTTCACTATGGTACGAAGTTTTGACCTCTCCATCATTCCTCTTTTGTTTTAGAGATTAAAACTTTCTGGAACCTACGATATAAAAACCGAAGATTTCAGCTATGAAATTATCTTTTTTATTATCTAACCAACAGAATAAAATGCAAGGTTTATTGTTGACATTTGTACAAAAATATCTATTAATATAAATATCCCACTTCGGTACGAATTTAATATCCATTTAAATTCCTTTAAATTAAAAGTAATATCCAATGAAAGGATAAGAAAAACAGCACACACCCCATTGCGAGTACTGAAAATGCCCCCATAATTAGTACTTCTAAAAGATCAACCATGTTTTTTCTCTATACATCTAATTCACCCTTAACATTAATTTCAGTAATAAGATCCATCGTTTTGGCTGTAGGGACGACAACATAACTAGAATAGCGTTTACCCCTAGATTGAACTCGTTTCAACTGTATCAGACCTGTACTTTCAATGATAAGATCTATCATTTTGAGACCTACGTGCATTTCTTCTAACTTAGTCCACACGTTCTTAGTCTCATTCTTATCTAGCTTCCACTTACAATGTCTAATTAGACCGTAACGTCTATAGTGTCTGGATGCACTGCGCTTCCCTACTCTATCCACTAACTTCTTAAAGTACTCTTTATCAGCAGTATTCCAGATATTGAAACGCACCTGATCTGAGAAAGCTTGTGCGATCCGATGCGCTAAATTCGTGAGTTTCTGAGAACTGGAGATACCATCCATCAAAGAACGCAAAGCTAGAAAAGAAGCTACGTCAGTATCCAGCATAGCTATTAATGGAGCGATGGCCGAATACTTTCCTGGAGTGTTATTGGAAGTAAACTTTTCAATAGCTCGTTCTAAAGCTATCACTGTCTGCTTCATCAATAATATCCCGTGCAATGAAGTACTTTCCGCTCCTTTTGCGATAGCTTCCCTCGACTGTTTACGAAACTTTTCTACTCCTGCTGAAACCATTTCTTCTTCTAGATCGTGCTGGACTTCAAATATGTTCATAATCCTCGTATAATAGTTGTGGCACACTCTGTCACAAGTGTAGATTTATGAAGTAATAATAACACCTGTACGATTATTACCAAGTTAAGTTTTAAACGTCATTATATCAAATAGTTGGTTATAATTACAGCTATGCAATAATAGCTTTATAGATTTCGAGTCTATCACCTTAAACCACTCGGACACCTCTCCTGCTTGGAATTGAGACAGAATTCAGAACGGTTTCACCAGTGCCAGATAAATCATTGCGGCAGAAATGAAAAAGATACCAATGTGAACCAGCAAAGCCAGGGGCTTGCGTAAATCACTGTTGCCGATTTGACGTCCGTTGATAAAACCAAAGACAATCAAGATCAACAAAAGTGTGAGCTTGGCATGAAGCCAGCTGTTACCGGCTGAACTGAAGCGCTCCTGAAGCATCGTCAGATAAGTTCCGCTGATCACTGCAACAGCCAGGATTGGATAATAAATCAGTTGATGGACTCGACGCTGAACCCACTGAATACCTTCGATCTGTTGCTGATCACTCAAACGTAGGCGAAAAACAACCGTTAGTGACTGCACAAACAAAGTCCCAATCACCAGCATTACTGCAATAACATGCAGTGTTAAAACAAACATCAGCATAATACCTCCTTGTAAGAATAATTCTGTATGCTAACATTTAGCAAAAAATGTTTCAAGTTTTCCACCAGTCTTTGAACTTGTTCACAAAAAAATACACAAGAGACTTTTGAGTTTTAATAAAAATGCGTAGAATGGAATTCTCTCAATGATTATCAGTACTAGAACACAAACAAATAACAAACAAATGGCTAAAAAAATTAAAAAACGTTTCCCCAAAAAAGAACTTAATGCCTGGCTTCGGCTGCACCGCACATGGAACCACAACGAATGGTTGAATCTGCTTGAGGATTTGACTCAACTGGGTTTCCATGAATGGAGTACTTGTGGATCCGGACAAAAAAATATTGGCTTTTATCTGGAAACAAGACGATCTTAAAACATAAAAATTCAATGTTAAGTTATGAAGACGCCAGAGCTCTGGTTTTTGAACATGTGAAGACTCTGGAGAAAGTGACACGGCCCTTGACTGAATCTCAGGGACATGCTCTTTCAGAGGACATTTTGGCACCACACGGAATGCCGTTATTCGATAATTCTGCAGTGGACGGTTATGCCGTTCAGGCCGAAGACTTGGCTGAGTCAAGCAGCGAAAATCCAGTCCGTCTGAAAAAACTGGGCTACATTTCTGCAGGAGATACAGGTGAGGAACGGCTTGGTTCCGGACAATGCATGCAGATTGCGACTGGCGCCCCGGTTCCACCCGGAGCCGATACGATAGTGATGAAGGAAGATATTGAGCTCGAAGATGCAAATGTCTGCTTCACTCAAGCAATCCGAAAAACAGAAAATGTACGTTATCAGGGTGAAGATATACCTGAGGGCAGAACCATGATTCCGGCAGGAACGGTGATTGGTCCGGCACAAATTGCAGTACTGGCATCATTTGGTTTTGCGCAGGTTCCAGTACACCGCTTACCCAAAGTTAGCATTGTTTCCACCGGCAGTGAGCTGGTTGACGTAGATGTTGAGCCGCAGGCGGGGCAAATTCGGGAATCAAACCGTTATATGCTGGCTGGTATGGTTCAACAGGAAACCTGTGAGCTGGTCAAAGTTTCTATGATACCTGATATTCCGGAAATCCTGAAAGCAGATTTTGAAGAAGCACTGCAGGCAGATATAGCCTTGGTATCTGGAGGTATGTCGGTGGGCGACAAGGATTTTGCCAAGCCTCTGCTGAAGGAAATGGGTGTTGAAGAGATATTTTGGAAAATCAAATTCAAACCTGGAAAACCCTTGTTTTTCGGCAAACGTGGAAAAACACTGGTCTTTGGCCTGCCGGGAAATCCCGCTTCAAGTTATGTCCTCTTCGAAGAATTTGTGCGTCCGGCACTGCGGAAAATGATGGGACGCCGTGTACTGGAAGAAGCACTGGTCAAAGCCACACTTGATGTGGCAATCACAAAAACACACAAACGCCTGCATTTTATGCGCGGACAGTTGAGTGAAAAAAATGGTGAATTCCGGGCACGCCCGCTGGGTTTTCAGGGTTCACACAGTATTGGTTCACTGGTGGAATCAAATGCCCTGATTCGGGTAGAAGCTGATTCTCCGGAACTGCCTGCTGGAAGCCAAGTACTGGTCCGGCCACTAAAAAATGAAATTGCATGAGGTCCTATGACTGCCTTTTCATATTCTTTGATGGAGCTTGCAGAAAAGCTTGAGCTGAAATATTCCGGTAACGGAGGTTTACAGATCACTCATGTTTGCGGACTCGATTCTCTACAACCGGGCGGTTTGGCCTACTTAACCAGTGCAGACGGCTTGGCCAGTGTGCCCACTCCTGCAGGCATGTCGAGACCCATCGGCACCACCGTTGATGAAATTAATTCGAGTCAAGTTGCTTTACTCGTTTCTGCTGAAGTTGAAGATCCGGAACACAATCTGATTTATGCAGACGACCCACTGGCAGCTCACGTAGCAGCTACAAAACTTTTTCATCCTGAATCGGCAAAGATTCCTGCTGGTTCCGGGAAGTCCGGAATTCATTCCAGTGCAGTTGTGAGTAAAAGCACAAAAATCGGTCGGAATGTGAAAATCGGTCCCAAGGTTGTGATTTATGATGACGTGCAAATCGGCAAAAATTCAATCCTGCATGCCGGTACAGTCATTATGTCAAAGGCCGTAATTGGCGAGGATTGTATTTTCTATCCGAATGTTGTGGTTCAGGATCGCTGTGAAATCGGGAATCGTGTGATTTTACAGTCAGGTGCGGTGATTGGCTCAGACGGCCATGGTTATTTTCAACGTGAAGGAGTAAATCGAAAAATTCCACAGGTTGGTATTGTACGTCTTGAAGACGATGTTGAGATTGGTGCCTGTACTACAATCGACCGCGCACGATTTCGCGTAACCATCATTAAGCAGGGTAGTAAACTGGACAATCAGGTGCAAATTGCCCATAATGTCACACTCGGAGAACAAGCTCTAATCTCGGCACAAACTGCTGTTGGAGGAAGCGTCAAGGCCGGTCATCACCTGATAATGGGTGGACAATCCGGAATCAGGGATAATGTGCTGCTGGGCAATCATGTTACCGCAGTTGCACGTGCAGTTGTCACCGCAAACACACAGGATAATGAGGTCCTGGGCGGCATGCCCGGACGTCCGGTCAATCAATGGAGACAACTGCAATCGCTCATAAATCGCCTGAGTGAACTTTTTGAACGAGTTCGAAAACTGGAATCACGCAAGGACTCTTGAAAAAGGCAAAAAGGTAATGCAGCAGAAGAAAAATATTAAGTTGCAAAGTTGCAAGAGGATAGGAGGCAAACGGCGCAGAGACACTGAGGCAGAAGTTATTTCCTGGCTTGCCGCAAAAAAGTGTCCTTTTTAAATAAATAACTAATAACTGCAAAACAAGCAAAAAAACAAGCCTATGTCAGGATCATTATTTCAGGTACTTGCAACATTGTTGCGGCTTTACAGTTTGATGCTGGTTGTCTACGCACTGCTTTCGTGGGTCATGCATGAACAGCACTATCCACCTGCAATACGCTGGCTGCAGAGTATGGTCGAACCGGTTTTAACACGAATCAGAGCAATCATTCCACCCATCGGCGGAATTGATGTTTCGGTGATTGCAGCGCTGCTGCTGATTGAAATGCTGCGTTCGTTTTTACTTTACTGAATTATCTTCCCAAATCACGTTCTGCATTTCTGGCTGCTGCAGAACCTGGGAAACGCCTGATTACTTCCTCAAAATAATATGCGGCCCGCTGCTCCAGATTTTTCAGTTGCTGCAGTTTACCCAGCATATAAATCGCATCCGGAGTTTTGTAGCCTTGCGAAGTCGGACGGTGCTCGTATTGTTTCAAAACTTTGCGAAATGCTGTTTCTGCTTTTTCCAGTTCCTGCAGTTCAAAGTGTGAGCGTCCAATCCAATAAAAAGCATTGTCACTGTCAAGGTCATCCGGAAATCGTTCTGTAAAATTTTCAAAAACCAGAATTGCCTGGGCATGATTTTTTTGAATGACTGCAGTCATTCCCTGATTATAGATTTTCTTGACTCCTGGATGCCGAATTAAGATTAAGGGATCTTGCGGAGAATTGAGATCCGGATCAGCAAATCCTTTTTTGGAAGTCTTTTCAGAAGTCTCAGCTGCTATTATTGTTTCAGTAACGGCTGTAGTTTTAAGAGCACGGAGCTCCGGATCAGGCAGATCTTTTGGATCCTCCAAATCCTGCAGATTGAGTTCACCGGAAGCTACGACGCCGGGTTCTTCTTCTGCCGTAATTTCCTGTTGCCTGACATCCAGATTATTAATTTTATCCATTTCTCTGGTACTAGTAGAGGCTGGAGTTTTGCGGATATCAGTTTTTGTTTTTTTCAATAATGAATAGTTTTCAACAGGCGGTAAAGAACTCTGAGCAGTATTTGTCAAAGTGCTGCCAGAATCGTGCTGAGGCTGTTTATCCAACACTTCTGAAAGCATGGAAGCTGTAGTTTCAGAGACTTTACTGGACCTCAAGGATTCCTCCACAGAACGTTCCAGCAAAACAAAATTCATCTCCCACTGCTCCTGCAGCAACTGAAAATCTGCTTGTTGTTTATTTTGCTGGTTTTGGAGTACTACAACCTGTTGCTGCAGCTCTGTTATTTTTTGCTGCAGCTGACGGTTTTCCTCAGCAATTAGTTCCTGTTTTTCTTTGATTTCTGTAGAAAGGAGGGGCGTTGCAGTTTCTTCTGCAGGATTCCGGGATTTAAACTTAGGAAAAACTCCATCAAGTTCTGCACATCCTGTGAATAAAAACTGGAGCAGCAGCAATGGAATCCAGTATTTTTTCTGAAATAGACGAACAAACAGTGTTGTCATTCCTCTCTCGTGGTCAGTTGAGCCAACAACTTGCGCTCACGCAGGGAGTCCAGAACTTTTTGCATTTCTTCAGCAAATTCCGGCTGCTGATTCAGACGGTAAGCCTCAATCAAACGTTCAGCAACGTGGCTGGTACGGGGGAAATTCGGATAGTTTTTGAGCAAAAATAAATAGCGTCCAATTGCAGAGTGATAAGCTTCTTCGGCAAAATAATAATTTGCCACATGCAGCTCATGTTCTGCCAGATCAGCCAGGGCTCTCTTCTGGTATTCCTGCACATCTGCCAGATATGGACTGTGAGGAAAAAGTAAATAGAACCGCTGATACTCACGTATGAGCGTGCGATTTGGTTCCATGTTTCTGTCATAATCACGTGACTTTACAAATAAACCATAAATATTACGTTCGTAATTGAGTGCAATCAACCGGTTGAGAACATACGGTGTCAAATGACTTCTGGGGTTGAGCAGCAGAAACCTCCTGTAACTGCTTTCAGATTCTTCCCATTTACTCTGCAAAAAATATAAATCACCCATTTTCAAATGAGCCAAAGTTGCCAGGCGGGTTCCGGCATGTTCCTCAACTAGGATTTCAAAATTCTTGAGTGCTTCCTGATAAAATTGATCTTCGAGGGCTACCATTGCCTGATGATACAACTCTGTTGAGGGTACACGTACTTCAATATTTGCTGTCTCTGAACAGCTTTGAAAAAATCCGGAAAACAAAAGAAGAATGAATATTTGTAAAAAATATCTACTGCTGCTGTGATTTATGCAACTCTTAAATTTAAAAATTTTACCTCCAAATAAGATGCTCATACTTAACGTTTCCGATAACGAACCATTGTCATTTCATTTCCACGATCATTCCAGAACACTTCATCCATAAAATTCATAATCATGATCAAACCGTGCCCTTTGATTCGCATTAAGTTTTCCGGATCTTTTGGCTCCAGTAAATCTGCATGTGCAAATCCCTTTCCTTCGTCACGCACAACATATTTTGCCGAGTTTCTGCTGATTTCATATTGCAGAATTAGTTTACGGTTTTTGTAAGGATCCATCTCCCGTTTCCGTTCTGCAGTTTCAAAATATAATTTTGGATTCTCAAGACGAGTCTCTGAATTCAATTCCAGATTTCCGTGAAAAATTGCATTCTCAAGTGCTTCTTTGAGAAGCATGTTCATGCGGAACAATTGTTCCTGGCCCAAAATACCAAAGCTGGGCAAATCCTGAGTCATGAATGCCACAATACGGTTCAGGCTCTCATACTCATTACCGACCTCCAGAGTCCGGGACTCCTGCAGCAGATTATCATTGGTGTAGGCACTAAAGTGAAAGCCTTCATGAAGTGAAATAACTCTGTCAAGAGTACGCTGAAGTTCAAGATGCTGAATCGGTTTGAGCAGGTAATCACAGGCACCGAGCTGTAATGCATTGAGCGCACTTTCAGTATCACTATGTGGACAGAGCATCACGAGCGGACGTTTGCTGTTTGCAGCTTTTACTTCCTTCAGCAGTTCCAAGCCTCCCAGTTTTGGCAATGACAACGCACAAAAAATACCTTCGATTTCTTCCTGCTGAAAAATATGCAGTGCTTCTTCACCATCACTGGCAACCTGCACTGAGTGTCCTGCTTTCTGGAAGAAGTCTCGAAGAAAATCCAAGACTTCAGCGGTATCATCTGCAATCAGCAATTTCATTTGAACCTTTTTCTCAGCACAGCTGTTGTGGAACCGGCAAAAATTCAGCCGCCAAAATTACGTATTCGCTCCAAACCATCCTTTAAATCATCCTTTAAATCGTCAACATCCTCAAGTCCGATGTGCAAACGCAGCAGCGGTCCTTCAAAACGCCACGGTGACGCGGTGCGTATATCGCGCACATTTGAGGGCAGCATCAGACTTTCATAACCTCCCCAGGATGATCCAATTCCAAACAAGCGCATTTCATCGATCATTTTTTCCACCGCCTTTTGGGAAAACGGTTTCAGTTCTACACCAAATAATCCACTGGCGCCCAGAAAATCACGTTTCCAAATTTCATGTCCAGGTGCTCCAGGAAGAGCAGGGTACAAAACCTGCCGGACTTCAGCGCGGTTGCTGAGCCATTCCGCAATTTTCAGGCTGCTTTTGTGATGCTGACGTAAACGTACCGCCATTGTTCGTAAACCGCGTTGTGCCAGATAAAGATCATCCGGAGCCACACATTGTCCAAAGTGCCATGTACAGTCCCGCAGTGTTTTCCAGTGTTCCTTAGTTGTTGTCACTGATCCTAATAAAACATCTGAATGCCCAACAATGTATTTCGTAACAGCCTGAATTGAGATATCGACACCATGTTCAAAGGGTTTGAAATACAGCGGCGAGGCCCAGGTGTTGTCCATCTGCACAATTGCACCATGCTGATGGGCAACTTCTGCAATGGACGGAATGTCCTGTACTTCAAATGTATGTGAGCCCGGTGATTCCGTGAAAACGACTGCCGTGTTTGGGCGGAGCAAAGATTTAATTTCTGCACCAATTAATGGATCATAATATGTTGTTTCCACTCCAAATCTTTTCAGCACACTGTCACAAAATCTGCGTGTTGGTGCATAAGTACTGTCGGTCATCAAAAGATGATCGCCGGACTTTAAAAAGGCCATCAAAGCTACTGCAATTGCCGCTAATCCGGAAGAATAAGTAGCGCAATTATAACCACCTTCTAATTCGGCAATTGCATTTTCCAAGGCCCAGCCTGTCGGATTTCCCATTGTTCCATAAACCATAACCTGCTCATCATTAAGTCGAGAGTCATGACGTGTATTGTACTCTGCAACACTTTCTGCAAGTACAGTTGAACCATGATAAACCGGTGGATTAACCATTCCACCAAAACTTTTTGAATCACGACCGGAAACAACAACTTTGGTGTCTTCACGGAGTATAACTGAATCAGGATTATTGTTCATTGGAATCTATGCTGCAGGTGGTGTCGATACCGCCGCGGGTGCTGTAGCGGGTTTTGATCAGCAACTCTTCCGGATCCAGCAAGGGATACAGGTCATTGAAAATCCTGGCTGTAACTGCTTCCTGAAAAATACCAACATTACGGAAAGAAAGGAAATAATATTTTAGTGCTTTTAGTTCCACAAGTTTCTGTTTTGGGATATAATCAACCCAGACAATTCCAGTATCAGGAAGTCCGGAAAATGGACAAACGGCAGCAAACTCATTCATCTGATAACTGACCAGCTGCCGAGGTCCGGAATAGTCAAACGTTTCCAGAAAATCCGGCCGGATTGCGCTTTCATCCTCAAAGGAAAAAACTCGGCCTTCTGCATAATCTACACTTGATGTATCCATAAAATTACTCAAAAAAGGGTTGCGTTATAGCTAAGAATAGGGATAATGTTGAGTTTTAACTACTATGAATGTCAGCATGCAGCGTTTGCTGCAGTGCAAACAAAAAGTAACCGATGAATAAAAGTAGGCTGGGAACCGTACTCATCGCCGGTTCAATTTTACTCTGGTTTTTCAACAGGTTTTTATACATAATTTCTTCTTATTTCAGCCGGCTCTTATGCGGGGATCTTTATCTGCAGACTGTTGATGGTCTTCTTGGTGATGTTTCCTGTGGATTTAATGCAGACCTGCATTTTACCGCTTTGATGTTTCTTGTTCTGATAACCGGAATTATATTCCTTATCATATCACTCGTTCAGACAGATTTGCATTAATATTTACTGACTTGAATTCTATGACAAAACTGGAACAAAAACAAGCTCTTGAAACCATCTTATTTGTTGCTACCAGACCTTTATCTCCAAAACAGTTGGCAGAGATGATTGGTGACTGTGACTCAAGAGAGGTTCGTGATCTGGTTTCTGAACTGAATACTGTCTACGAAAAAACAGGCAGAATTTTCAGAATAGATTCTGCTGCAGACGGTTTGCAGATGCATACTCTTCCGGAGTATAAAAAATGGGCTCAAGCACTTGAAACTGTCAAAATAATCAAACTCTCTCCTGCAGTCATGGAGACTCTCGCTATTGTGGCCTACAAACAACCACTGACCCGAGCCGCTATTGAGTTCATACGCGGAGTAGATTCATCCCACACTCTCCGTCGGCTTATGCAGCAAAAACTGGTCCGTATCGTTGGACGTGAAATGTTGCCTGGAAGACCCGGACTTTATGGGACAACCAAAAATTTTCTTGAAGTTTTTGGACTGACCAAACTGAAACACTTACCTGCATTGAGCGAGCTTGATATGAATAAGCTGCCTGAAGAAAGCCAACTTGAATTTCCGCTTGAGCCGGAGGATGAGTAGTTTTTTTGAAAAAATCTGCACAGAAAAGCAACAAATTACCTGCAGCAAACAGGCAGAAATTATTGCACTTTTTGTGAACAAAGAGCTAAAAAGAAAAATAGGCTGAGTCTGCTTAGACTTTACCATCTGGAAACAGCTTTCTTGTTGCAAACCAGAGGATCCAGTAATAAGCTGCTAAAGTCACCAGAAAGATATACTCAACTGCCGGCATCCCAATCGCAGAGAGTTGACGCTCAATTTTCTGTTCATATTGTTGAAACAGCTCAGGCTCAGCAATCCTGTCTTCTACTGCACTCATCAGTCTGAACTTGAAAAAGAACGGTTTAAGACGCAGTTCATGCAGTGGTTCTATTACTGCCTCCGGTGCACCTTTGCGCTTCAATTCCCATAAACCCGGGCCCGTCAGCTGATAGCTCTGCAGTGCCGGAGCCAAATATGTTCCCAGTAAAACACTTGGAATGATCACAAGTACAATTGCATATGTACCACGCCTGATGTCATCCCATGTTATGATTCCCATAGAGGACTTTTGTTGGTTTGTGTATATTTAAGACTTAAGATAATGTAGCATGATTAACATAATGATCAATTCAGATATTTGTAAAATGTACTAAAAAGGAGATTTGCATGAGCAAACAACGCAGGCATAAAGGAGAATCAAAGAAAGCTCACCGACGACAGAATGCCCGCTGGCTGGTTACCATTACCAGTGTCTTGATCCTGATTCTTGCCGGTTGGCTCTGGCGTGACAGTCAGGAAGAAGATCATGACTTGTCGGCAATTGGTCAGGGCGAAAACATCGTACTTCAGGTACATGACCCCGGGTGAGGCTCCTGTCGTGAACTCAAGCGAGTGGTCAACTTGCTACAACCTGAATATGAAGGAAAAATAAGATTTCTGATTGCAAATTTAAACTCAAAAGAAGGACGCTGGTTTGCCGAATATCACAACGTCGGCAAAGTCACCCTACTTTTTTTCAAACCAGATGGAACAAGAATCAGTACTTTGAGTGGAGAGCAGGAGCCAGATTTTTTACGCCGGGTTTTTGATCGTGTTTTTGAACTTAATTAAAGAGTATATCCGGAACCAAAAAAATCAAAGCTGGTATTCATAATCAATGATCAGAGGTGCATGGTCGGAAAAACGCTCATCCTTATATATTGATTCCGTTCTTGCTGTTGCTGCAATTTCAGGAGTCGCAATTTGGTAATCCAGTCTCCAGCCAACATTTTTTGCCCAGGACCTGCCGCGGTTTGACCACCAGGTATATTGATCCGGATCTTGATTTAATTTCCTGAAGACATCCTGATAACCAATTTCCGAAAATATCTTTGTCATCCACTCACGTTCTTCAGGTAAGAAACCTGAATTTTTTTGGTTACTTTTCCAGTTTCTAAGATCTATCTCTTTGTGCGCAATATTCCAGTCACCGCAGATGATAACTTCCCTGCCGGATTGTTTTGCTGCGATGAGCCATTTTTCAAAATATTCCAGCACCTCATATTTGAAATTTTGCCGAAGATCTCCGCTGCTTCCAGAGGGCAGGTAAAGCGAGACAATACTCAATTTTCCAAAATCTGCCTGAATGAAACGCCCCTCTTTGTCCAGCTCAGACCAGCCAATACCTTCCTGCACCCGGTCTGGAGTTTTATTGAAATAAAGTCCTACTCCGGAATAACCTCTTTTTTCTGCAAATTCAAAAGCACTGTTCAGACCCTCAGGTTTGAGCATTGTTTCTGTCAGTTGTTCCGGCTGAATTCTTGTTTCCTGTAAACAAACCAGGTCTGCTTTTTGTTTTTGAAGCCAAGCAAAAAAACCCTTTGAATCTGCAGAACGAATTCCATTCAAATTTGCAGAAATTATACGCATCTAAGCAGTCCGGTATTTCAAATATAATTTATTGTTTGCCAAAATCTAATGAAATCAAATATTTTTGATTCTCAGCAAACTGTGAATAACCCTTTAAAACCATCAGTGACTTTTTGACTTTGACTCCGGAAACAATTTTGGTCAGTGCAGTAACTTCGTCCTTTATTTCTCCTCCTTTAAAAACATGCATTACAGCTTCTTGTTTTCTCAGATTAGAGGTCCAGCGTACCAGGTCAATCAGGGGAGCAACTGCTCTTGCAGTCACAAGTGGAAATCTTTGACGCCATGGTCGTTGTTTCCCCAACTCTTCGCCGCGGCCAAGAACAGTCTGCGCATTGGGCAGTTTTAGTGACTCAATCATTTGCTGCACAACCAAAATTTTTTTCTGCCGGGAGTCCAACAAAGTTAAACGTAAATCCGGACGGACAATAGCTAAGATCATGCCCGGCAATCCACCGCCGGTGCCAAAATCACAGACGTCTGCACCTTCCTTAATTTTTCGAAAAACCAACAGCGAGAGACAGGGCAGGATTTGTTTTTCCCACAATAAATCTGTTTCTTTGCGTGAAATCAAATTTACGCTTTGATTGATTTCCAACAACAAGGCAGCCCATTTTTCAAGCAGTTGCCATGCTTGATCTTGTACTTCAAGACCATTCTCCAAACAGATGCGGCGGACTTCTGCAGCTTTCAGTGGACTTGTGCTAACACTCATTTTGAGTGGCGGCAGGAAGAGAACTTTGAAGACTAAGTTGGTTGGGACTCATTATTTACGGAGGCTGCAGATTCTTATACTTTTTCTGAAACTGCCTGCTGCACTTCTGCAGGTGCAGTCTTAGCAGATGATTTGGACGTATCCTTAGTTAGTTTTTCACCAAAAAGTGAGTGGCGGGTAGAATATTTGTTATCTGCAATAATAAATTGCAGACCCAGTCGTTTTTCAAGATTAAAAAGCAACGGCCCCTGCAGGTTTACAGTTACATCTTCCATTTTTTTAGCCATTGTGACTAAAACATAGGCCTTCAATTCTTCAATGCTCTCTGCTTTCAGTTTATTCAAATGTTCGCGACTTAATTCAAGCTCATAATTTGAGACAGAAACATGCGGTTCAATCATCACAAATGCAAGTCCATTGGAATCCGTGGACTGTAACCAGCGAAAAGGGGAGGCAGCTTCGTCTTCACGAATAACAAAATGACGGTTTTCAGAAAAACCAATCAAGCCTGAAGGCATGGTAATAATTTGATTTTCTTCAACTTCGATCTCGCCAAAACGAGAGGTTTGGATTTTCATAGCTGTTTTCGTTAATTATAGTTTTCCCAACAGGTGTTTAATACCCGCTAATGAAAGTGGCGATTCTTCTGCGGCACGTTTATTTTCTTCCTGGATAGACTTGTATACTTCTTCTCTGTGAATCGTATAACTCCGGGGTGCCTCAATTCCAATTCGGACTTGCTTGCCTTTAACCTCAACCACAGTGATTTTTACATCATCACCAATGGTTATGCTTTCTCCCGACTTCCGTGTCAGTATGAGCATTATTACCTACCTTCTTGACGATTTTTTCCTGACTAAGCGGAAACTAGTTGTTTTTATACAGACTGCATCTTTAACGTAGAAAATCTGACAGAGTTGGTTGGATCAAACGTGCTCCGGTAGTCAATGAAAGTTTGTTGTTTGCTTCGGCAACTTTAAGATTCACAGTTGCTTCTGCAATGTCTAAATCCTGAATATCAGAAAGTTGTCTTTCTTTTTCAAACTGTTGATTTTCCAACTTTGCCTGGGTTGCATAGAGTTCACGAATTATGTTCCCTACGTCCGCCTGCTGCTTCAGTACCTGATTTAATGCTAAATCAAGTTCGCCTAAACGTTTTGCAATCGCAATGCCATCATTCTCCAACAATGCTCTCTCCATGGTGGCAAGTAAAGAAAAGGTGTCAATACCATCTTCTCCTGCGCCCAGCAACAGTTCCTGTGCAGTTATATTAACCGGAAGTGCCTGTCCGTTTGAAATTAAAGCTTCTTTTTTATGAATCGAACCACTGTAGCTGACTTCCGGATTTGGTTGATAGACGAACTCGATTCCTTGTGGAAATATAATTCCCAGTGAATCAAGATCAAATTCTGCAGATTCTTCTGAATTAAAATCAAACTGCTTTGGTAAAACATTACCAAGCCGTCCGTCTTCATCCGAAAATTTCAACAACACCTGATCGTTATATTTTCCATCCGCATTAAATACGTGTGTCAGTGGACGCAGCACCTGTTCTTTGCTCCAGGTTCTTCCTGCATCATCTGATATTATAATCCTGGCCTGTCCCCAAACTCCGCCTTTAGTAACTTTGATTCGATACTCATTGGTTGAAAAACCCTCAAATTGAGCCCGAAATTGTTTTACGTCCAGCAGTTCCCGGATGTCTTTTTGTGCAACTCCGCTTTTTTCAACTTTAGCAGGTTGGAAAACACCATTTTTTTTCAATGCAGGAGTCAGGCTTTTAATACCAGAGAACAAATACAGTTTACCCTCACGCGCATTTCCGGAATCAAAAATAGACTTCCGGGCCGCTGATAATTCCCGAGCCACCATTTGCCTTGTATCCTGGTTTGAGTCACTGCCGGCCTGTGAAAGTGCCAGCGTGCGGACCTGCCCCAGAACTTCATTGATATTTGCAATTTCCTGCTCAGTACGCTGCAGCCAGCCGATATTTTCATCAATGTTCCGGAGCAGTTGTTGCTGGGATGAAATGGTAGTAACTATATCCTGTGATCTGGCCGCACCAATTGGATCGTCGGACGTTTTATTTAAACGCCGACCTGAGGCCATCTGGATTTGAATATCCTGCAGCTTACCTGAGGATCTTTGAATATTATCTACTACATGGTCACGCTTTGTGACCTCAGTCACTCGCATTTAATGAACCCGCCAGTTTGTTTTTTTGGTATTAATTTTTTGCAACTTGTTATTCTTTGTTTAATATTTCAGTTACATATTAATAACTGTTTCCATCATTTTATCCACAGTGTTGATAAAACGCGCAGATGCTTCGTATGCTTTCTGATACTGCATCATGTCAGTCAACTCTTCATCCATGTTAACTGCACTGATTGAACTCCTGATTTCCTGAAATTGTCTGACCATGCTTTCCTGTTGTGCCTGTTCAGTTTGGTTTCGCTGAATTTTCAAGCCCATTCCTGTCAACACACCATTATAATATTCGTCAAAAGTCATTGTCTCATCCCTCATTGTGGCCTGCGTCTGCAGTTTTATTATTTCAAGTGCCACCCGGTTATCCCCGGAAATCAGATCTTTACCTGTAGAAATGTTATTTGTATTTTCGCGAATATGCTCACTTAGTTGAAAGTCTTCTGCGCCTTTCAAAGTATCAAAAAAACTGTTCAATCCCAGAACTTGTGTCAGGCTGGATTGATCTTCCCCAAAAATAAATTTGTAATCAGAACCGCTTTGTAACAGCAGTGATCCGTCAGTCTCAATGGAGGCCTGCAGCAAGTCAGGATCGTTGATTGTCTGATTCAGCCTCGCAACAATATCCGGCAGTGTATCGATGCCAGCTTGTACTTCTATTTCGTATGTTTCCTTAATCTCATCGTACGTATCAACCAAATGCAGTTGAAAAATTCCATCTTTCAAGAAAGGCAGAGGTTGATTCAGTGCAGAAGAATTCAATCCAAACGTACTTTTCATCGATGCTGCTGCAGATTTAATTCCTGTTCCGGTTGCATGTAATTTGTTGACCTGGCCCGCAAGACCGAAGGCAATTTCATCAAGATTGTGCTGATAGGCTACAATAGTTTCATCACGCATTCTTAACATTTCGCTCATCTCACCTTCACGGAAAGTTCTGGTCAAGTCACGTCGGTTATCGTTGATCGAAACACCGTCTACTCTGAGCATTCCCAACTCACCGCCCTTCATTTTTCCTTCCAGTTGATAACTGTTATTTCCTTCTGTCAGTGTCCAGTCACGTCCGATTATGACTGTTACTCGACCATTTGGGTCTTCAAAAGAGTTAACGTCAACTAATTCTGATAACTCTTCAATTGCCAGGTTGCGTGCATCACGCATATCGTTTGCCAACCTCTTCCCACCCTCATAGGAGCTAATTTGACGATTCAGTTCAGCCACTTTCCGGCCCAGTTCATTGACCTTATTTATATTTGCAGACACTCTGCCGTTTATTTCCTTGCGTAGACCATCCAGTTGAGAATGCATGCTGCGAAAACGTCGTGCCAAAACATCACTCTTTTCGCGGACCTGTATTCTGGCAGATTCAGATTCAGGCTTATTAGAAAGCTGACTCCATGAGTTCCAAAACTCATTCAAAGCCTGATGCAGCCCATTTCCTTCTGTTTCACTAAAAATTATTTCAATTTTTTGCAGAAACTCAGCACGGGACTTAAACATTCCTGAACGGGGGGTCTCCTGGAGTATTTTTCGTTGTACAAATTTATCGTATACACGGGAAGTGGGCTGGGCATTCGCACCTCCACCTACTCCTGTAGGATCCGGTGCTGATGAACCTGAATGTACTTCTTGACGGGAAAAACCTTCGGTTTCCTGGTTGGCAATGTTATGACCAACTGTCTGCATTGCACGCTGATTGAGACTCAGGGCACGTTGCCCTAGATTTAGGGAACTATTGAGCGAGGGCATGGTTACAAGACAGAAATAATTAGGGGTTCTCTACGTTCTCAGCAACTATTAGTCAGGCTTCTGTGCGGGGTGTTATACTGGTCCCTTTTTGTATTTTTCCCGCATCCGAATAAGTCGGCGGACCACTTTGTAATTGACTCATGAACTGAATTGAAGACTCAACTGATTTTAATCGACCTGCTGCCTGCAGTGAGTTTTTGTCTGCAACTTTACGTATTTCAATTAGCAAAGTTTTTAACCTGTCATAACATTCCTGCAGCGGTTCAGAGTATACTGTTTCTGCACGGCTGATAATCACTTTCAATGTCAATTCCTGAGGTTCAACCTCCCAGGTATCAGCAAGCTTTTCGACAAGCAGAATCCGCTCCCTCTCAAGCCGAGACGTCGCACGCACGCAGCGTGATTTCTCACCTTGAAGTTTCAGCAATTCTGATCCACGTAAGTGACCAAACCCCTCGGACTCAGTCTGCAAAAGCGAAATCAACTGTTCGTGCAGTTCCACTTCCTGACGCAGAATATTCAGCAAATCATTCATATAATAAAGACACCCTACAACGCTCCATCAAAGAACGTCGGCTTTTTTACTTGCTTTGATTATTCAGGCAATATCATCCTGAAGTGCGTCCTCCAGCATTGCTTTAGCAAGACTGTTTGCATCAACCTGATATTCTCCACTCTTGATTTTGGCTTTAAGTTCTGCAACACGTTCTGCACGCACTTCCGGCTCAGTAGTAATTTGACCCTTGATTTTGTTCATCACAAATGTCGAAGTCTTTACTGGCGGTTCTGTGCTTCCCGCAAGCTTGCCTGAGCGACCTGTTTGTTTTTGATTGTCTTTAGCAGTCCCGCCCTTGACGCCATGAAATTCGGGGGGCTGTTGACCTGTTATTTTCATATCCACCTATTAATTTTAAGTTCAGTTCCCTAATTCCACGGGGATGTCCGGTGTCAGCCGACAAGCATACCCGCAGACTCAAACAAGCGCAACTATAAAGTACTGTTCGCTGGTCTAAGAAGACCCATAGGGCGTGTAAAAACCTTGATTCCGGAATGACAAATAGTTTCCGTAAAAACCTAATCAACACTTCTGTCTTGGGCCTCAGCAAAGATGTTTTCTGTGAGCAGAAAGTCCTGTTTTTCGCTTCCGCTCAAATCACAAAAACACCTTATTGCTGGTATCGGCAGTTTACTCACAAAACTTTAGTGTTAATTTATTTATTATCCAAATTAACTTTCAATTGCTGATAGATCATTTCTCCAAGTCCCAAGCTACCTGACTTGGCCGATAGTCTGGCATATTGTTCGTCCAGCATAGAGCGAAACAGCTTTTCACCTTCAGACTTAGGAAGCAACTCAGATTCCACAGTCGATTTGCGCATTGACTTCAGCATCTGCTTGATAAAAATTGCCTCAAATTCATTTGCAGTTTCACGCAGTTTTGCATCATCGTTAATTCCTTTTGTCTTTGGAAGTTCTCTCAGTTGATTTGCCTTCAGAGTCAATGCCGAGAGCGGTAAAGGTATTGATGCTTTCATGAAATTTTTATCTAATTACAAGTTCAGCATGCAGAGCTCCCGCAGTCTTAATGGCTTTGAGAACTTCAATCAGGTCCTTGCTTGAGGCACCAATTTTATTAAATCCATCCACAATTACTTTCAGGTCAGCACCTCCCTTAAGCATAAAAACGTTAGCCGTTAAAGTTTTTTCTCCTGTCAATCCGGCCTGCTCTCCTTCTGCATTCAAAGTTGGTAGTTTGACTTGAATGTTCAAGCCGTTTTGAGAGATTGCAATGGGTGAAATTCGCACACTTCCTCCCATTACGACAGTTCCGGAGCGTTCATCAAGCACAACAATTGCGGAATGATCAGGAGAAATTTCTAAATTCTCTATGAAGGAAATCAACTCCACCGTGTTCCCCAAATAACTATCGGGAACTGAAACCTCAACCGTTCCGGCATCTTTTGCACGTGCACTTCTGATACCCAAATTTTGATTGATCAACTTTGCCAAACGAAAAGCAGTAGTGAAATCCGGCTTATTTAAATTCATATACAAACGGGCCCGGCTGTTGAGATTTAAATTAATTTCACGTTCAACAATTGCTCCTCCGTTCACATGTCCAACTGAAGCCACCATCCTTGATCCAATCGGCATTTTAGCCAGTTCCTCTGCAGGCAGTACTTCGGCTCTGCTGACTCCTTTAGGTATACCTGCAATGGGACCCTGACCCAGAGCATAAACGAGCCGGTCCGGACCACGTAACGGAGCCATGATTAATATTCCTCCCCGAAGCGAAACCGCGTCTCCAATTGTAGCAGCAGTAATATCAAGACGTTGTCCGGATTTTGCGAATGGCGGTAATGTCGCAGTCAGCCAAACTGCAGCAATACTGCGCCCCATAATATCCTGACTCTTTAAACTAATTCCAATTCTCTCTAATGCATTCACAATCGGTTTTCTGGAAAGCAAACTTTCCTGAGAATCTCCGGTACCATCCAAACCAACAACTATTCCAAAACCAATCAGCTCATTATCTCGGGCACCACGTAAAACAGCCACATCCTTGACACGAACAGCCCAAGCCGGCAAAGCCAGAACCAGCAGCAAAACAAAGTGTAGTAAAAAAACACTTAAGGCTGAGAATGGTGCAAAGTTTTTCATGGTCAATAAAATTGATTATTCTTTAAGATTTTAATGTCCAGTTTGTAATACAAGTTCAATGCCAGATTTGAGCAGGCCTTTTATTCGCTCAGGACTAAAGAACAATGCGGATCGTTTGTGCATAATTACAGTAATAATTAACACTAAATAACTTTTTTCTGCTGCTGAAATTTCAACTATTAAACCATAGAACTGTATTATCCAGTTCCAGTTCTGCTTTAGCTGCAAGATCAAACTGAACTGCTGTTACAATCGAATATAACGCTGTGTTTTAACTGGCACATAAAAGTCTCGAACTCAGGGCATTCAAAAATATGCTGGTCTATTTTCTGCATTCTCATCGGCTGAAGAACAAAAATCGGAGAACCTGAACTCAGGTTTTTAATCTGCACAGGATGTGGCACCTTGGAAGCCCCGCTGATTTATGGGAATGACAAAAGTGCGGACTTGGTGCTTATTCAAACGAAGAAGAAAACAACAAACGGGGTGATTATGGAAATTGTTTTACTGACTTTTTGCCTGACTTCAGTGATCATCACTTCAGTCATTGTTGCACTGGAGTTAAGAGGGGAGAAGACTACACCAAAACAGTCATTTAAAGGCGAAACCAGCACAACTAATTTTCATGGACAGCAAATTCTGTCACAAGATAAACAAATAAATGAGCAACTGCGCAACCGTGTCTTTGAAACACTTGATGCCCAACTGAATCAATTGGGTTATGTTGCCAAAGAACCGCAGCTCCAGTTCATCAACAATACTCTGAACAGTGAGCATACAGAACTTGAAGAACTAACTCCAAACGAGTTGCAAACAACTTTCACTGCAATTTTGCAGGCCAGAGAGTCGAGTGAATTAGCGGCCTGATCCTAATTTTTATTTTACTGAAAACCTGTTAACTCCTGCCTATATTTTGATCAGTGTAACGTATCGCGCGTTTCACGTAAATTTTTGACATATTCCTGATATTTTCTAAAATACTTTCATCATAAGTTTTACGTACTTTTGCAGGTGAGCCGGCAATCATAGAGAATGGAGGAACCTGCACACCTTCAAGGATAACCGCACCTGCCCCGACAATACTGCCGCGGCCAATTTTAACGCCATTCATCAAAATCGCTCCCATTCCAATCAGGCAGTCATCTTCAATTTCACAACCGTGCATGACACAGTGGTGACCAACTGTCACTCGATCACCGATAATCAATGGAAATCCCGGATCTGCATGACCCATACTTAAATCCTGAAAACTGGTTTCCCGGCCTATGCTGATGTGCTCCATATCGCCACGCAGCACTGCGTTAAACCAGATTGAGGAAAATTCTCCAATCCGAACCCTTCCTATCAGGCTCGCATCTGGCGCAATGAAAGTAGTTTCCGTATATTCAGGAGACGATTCATCAAGTGTGTACAAGGTCATGGTTTTTTTCAAAAAATTGCTTCAGTTTGATGAAGCAGTAAAAAATCATAAAACGAGTTATTTCGAGCAAAGCGAGAAATCTGTTTTATGTTAAGCACTGATATTATTAAGATCTCTCTCTTCGTTCGAGTAGACAAATAATTAGTTTAGGAGTTTTTACGACGACATCAAGTTTAAATTATGACAATTAAATTAAGGCTGATAGTTTTAACTCACTGCAGACGAGCGGCCACTTTGTCCGTGCTGGATTCTGCTCAAATGACTAACCAATTTTCTAAGGCTGTTGAGATTATGTGCTGACGCAAAGATATCAATGAACGGCAGGGCTGCCTGCATTCCCCGGGTAGTTGGTTCATAGCCGGAACTTCCTTTGAGCGGATTTAGCCAGATCACTTTACGGGCATGTTTTTGTAAAAAACGCATATTGTTTTCCAGCAAATCTACTTCGCCTGTATCCCAGCCGTCACTGATAATCAATACAACTGTTTGAGAATCAACCAGTTTAAGTCCATGTTGACTGACAAACTGCCCTAAAGATGCTCCGATTTTAGTACCTCCAGACCAGTCAGGAACAGTTCTGGAAAGCTGAGCAAGTGCTGTGTATAATTCTTCCTTGCGCAATGTCTCAGTAATTTGGTGCAGAGAAGTACTGAAGACAAAGGTTTCGATGCGGCGGTAAACACTTTGAAAAGCATAGATAAACTGAATCAGAAAACGACTGTAAAGATCCATTGATTTACTCACATCACAAAGCAGAACTAACTTTAATCGTTGTCTTCTACGCTGCTTAAAAGCCAAATCCAGAATCTCTCCTCCGCGGCGTAAACTCAAACGCATTGTCCGGCGTAAATCAATTAGTCCACGTTTTTTTGCGTTCAGAGTCCGGCGGCTGAAACGGGTCGCCAGCGCCTTTCCTGCTTCGTTAATCAGCTGCATTACTACTGCCAGCTCTTCTGCTTGAAAAGTGCTGAAATCGCGCTCGTCTTCTGTTTCAAATGGACTGTATCCAGCAGCTTCCTTTTCTACTTCGGCTTTTTCTGCACCACCCAGCCAGTCGTTGATTGAAACAAATGTCTGCTTATGCGGGCGGGCATCAATTACAACTGCAGCAGGTTCTTCTTTCTTTGCTTTATAACGCTCGTGTAGATTTTCTGCACTGTCCCAGACATGCCAGAAGTGCTGATAGTGTTCATCAAAGATTTCCTGTTCCTGAATGCTCTTGGCCAAAGTTGTTCGCAGTGCCATTCTGAAAGCAATTCCCTGCTCTATGTTCACCTTTTCAAGTGCACGCAAAGCATCCATCTGCTCACCCAGTCCGAGTCCAAGTCCGTTTTTTCGCAGATAACTGCAAAAACTAACCAGATTTGCACTCAATGAACGGCGCAATGCCAAGTCCTCAAATAACAAATCCCACTCTTGCTTATTATGTACAGAGTCTGATTTACTATCTTTGCTGGTGGACATCTAGAATTTTCAGATATTATTTTAATGTCAAGAGGAGCGTTCAGAGTCCCACAAATAAACTGCTCAAGCAAGTTGATTCCAATTACTTTCAGTTCTAAAAAACTCTACAGATTGAGGATAAAGATAATTCAATTTGTGAGTTTAGCGAATAATGTGTTAGTATTCTATTTCCTCTCTGTATTCTGACAGATTTCATCCCTTTATTACATTTTCAGGTTTTATTGGCAGCCTCTTCTACCTCAAAATCAAGCACTGATAGTTCTGCTCGAAAACGCATGACAGAAGGACCTGTTGGAGCCAGTTTGATTCGATTGGCGATTCCAATGATATTCGGGCTTGTCTCTATACTGCTCATAAATCTGGTAGACACCTTTTACATCAGCCTGATCGGGGTAAAGGAACTGGTGGCCATCAGTTTTACTTTTCCGGTTACATTTACCTTGATGAGTTTTTCTTTTGGTATTGGAATTGGAGCGGCCGCAGTCATTTCACGGGCCATTGGAGAGGGAGATCATCACCGGGTACAGCGCCTCACAACAGACAGTCTGCTGTTGGTAGCATTTATTATTCTTGTAGCAGCCGGACTGAGTTATCTTAAGCTTGACGCAATTTTCAGGCTGATGGGTGCTTCTGATGAATCATTCCCGCTGATTGAGGAATACATGATTCCATGGTTGATGGGTGTAGTTTTTGTGGTGATCCCGATAGTCGGCAACAGTGCGATCCGTGCAACCGGTGACACCAAAACTCCAAGCATCATCATGGTAATTGCCGCAGTAGTGAATGCCGTACTTGATCCTATTTTGATTTTTGGCTACGGACCATTTCCGGAAATGGGAATTGAAGGTGCAGCAATTGCCACCGTTATTTCTTATATCAGCATCATGATTGCCGGTCTATGGGTGCTTGGAAAACGTGAGAAGATGCTGACTGCAAACTGGCCGGGAATTGCTGAAATCCTGCTTTCCTGGAAAGCCCTGCTTTACATCGGTATTCCAGCGATGTTGACTCAACTTCTTTTTCCTGTCTCAAATGCAGTCTTAACACGGATTGCGGCAGATCTTGGTGACGCAACGGTCGCAGCTTTCGGGGTGGGTACACGTATAGAATCGTTGGCGATGATCGGCTCAATGGCTCTTTCATCGGTGATCATTCCATTCATCGGCCAAAATTATGGTGCCAAATATTTCGAAAGAATTAAGACCGCAAGCCGGTTTGTGCTGCGCTTTGCACTGATTTGGGGCATTACAGCGTGGGCATTTTTGGCGCTATTTTCCGGTGGTATCGCCTGGGCTTTTTCAGATGATCTGGAAATACAAGCTTTGATAAAGCAATTTTTCTGGATCGTACCTTTTGGTTTTGGCTTTCACGGCATTTCACAATTAATCAGTGCCTCATGCAACGCACTTCACCGGCCTTTTCACTCAACCACCATCAATATCATGCGGCTTTTTCTCTTCCTCATTCCTTTGGTTTATCTGGGATCTCAAATCTGGGGCACCACCGGATTTTTTTTCGGCATCGCCCTGGGAAATCTGGCCACCAGTGCAATCGCCTGGTTTTGGTTCCGGAGTTCGATTTTGCCTGATGCTTTAAAAAAACAGCTCTAATCATAAAATTTATTTGTTGAATTTGTCGGCAACTAGCTGAGTGAGGATTTATAGCAGGCAAATACAATATTAGTATTGACTAATTATATTTATAATATAATACTATTTATTATTGATAAATAATGTGTGCTAATAACAAACTTTAATAAAAGGCAATTGTATGAAAATATCCGGTAAGACTAAATTCAGGTTCACTGACCTGAGTAATATTCAAGAAAGACCTGCTAAACTGCCATCAGAACCAATACAGTTTTTAAATGAAATAGAAGAACTCACTCCATACCTTAGAGCTTCTGTCAGTTTTTGGGAGTACTTGCTCAATCCCATCATTGCTGGCATACAGGAAGCCAAGGATATGACTGAACCGATGGCTGAATATTACAAACAGGGCCAACTCCTGTTAACTCAATTGCATGTTATAAAAGACAGTACAAAGAAGGCTGACGATATTCTGGAAAAAATATTTTTTTTCTGGCTAAAATCGCAGCATCCGCAAACTAATAATTTCCTTTCACAGCGTATACTCGGTAGTAAGTCTCTCATTTTGACCTACCATGAATGGCTCCCGCAAATTATTCTTGAGTTTCAAAATGGCCTGAATACCGGAGAAATAATACAACTGCTTGCTGCTAAAGCATTTACCAATCAGAATAGCTGGCCTATTGAGGAAAGAGCTGCACTTAGTCATTATTTGGAGATGTTCACAGATCTAGTTCAGTACTATCAATTAACACATTTTAAAGATGCCGAAAAAGTAGAGCGTAATTTTTTTAATGCTCAAATTGATCTTGAACTAGCAGCTCACACCTCCCTCCTAAACTAAAACAAATCACACATAAATCTTGAAAATGAATAACATCATATAACATTACTCCTATAGTTTTCCCAACATTAGTTCTAACTTACGTATATTTACGTATATACTAATAATTTATATTAGCTACAATAATATTTAACGTATGCCTATAAGAACATGAATTAATCTTACTGTCTAAAAACATACTTATGAAATCCTCAAATACTAATTACTTTCCGCTAGCTATGGCCTCCGTAGGTGAATCTGTCAGGGTGATGGCTTTGCGTGCCGGACGTGGGCTGGATCGACGTTTGACTGAGCTTGGTTTAAATATCGGAACTGAAGTGATGGTTTCTCACAAGCAATCAGGAGGGGGATTGCTACTTGCCCGTGATGGTACCCGGCTCGCTCTGGGTAGTGGAATGGCCCAAAAAGTTTTAGTAATGAAATTGGAGCAATATCAATGAAGACCTTGAATGATCTAGCTGTTGGAGACCAGGCACTTGTTCGAGGATTTGAACAGGGTAAATCTGCTTTCAGAAAAAAACTGCTCTCAATGGGCCTGACTCCCGGAACTGAGTTGAAAGTCACACGTTATGCTCCGCTGGGAGATCCGGTTGAAATTCAGGTACGTGGTTTTTCGCTTACTTTGCGTAAAAGTGAAGCAGATATGTTAATAATTGAGAAAACAAAATGAGTGATATTTTTGAAATTGGAGTAGTCGGCAATCCGAATTGTGGAAAATCAACGCTTTTTAACGCACTTACCGGAACCAGACAGCAAGTTGGAAACTGGCCCGGAGTGACTGTAGAACGTAAAACAGGTAAGTACGAATTTGACGGTAAAAATTTTGAACTGGTGGACCTGCCGGGAACCTATTCACTGGATGTAGTCGATGAAGAGGTTTCACTTGATGAGAAAATTGCCCGTGATTATGTCCAGCAGGGTGGTGCAGATTTAATTATCAATATCCTCGATGCTTCCAATCTGGAGCGTAACCTCTACCTGACCACACAACTGATTGAGATGCAGGTGCCAATTGTAGTTGCCTTAAATATGATGGATGTAGCCAAATCCAGAGGCCTGAATATTGATCCTGAAAATATCTCCAAAGCACTTGGATGCCCTGTAGTTCCAATTGTTGCTTCAACCGGCAAGGGTGTTGAAAAATTAAAAACTGTTATCAAAGAAGCTGCTGCTAATCCTCAAGCGGCAACAGCAACATTTCAATATGGTAATGAGCTGGAAAGTGCCGTTAAATCTCTAGCTGCGCACATTTCGGCACTGGCACGTAAACACGATCTTGCTCCCCGCTGGCTGGCTGTGCGTTTGCTGGAGGAAGACGGTACTGCCACAGCAATCGCAGAAGAAGGACTAACTGCAGCAGATCTGGAACTTGTTACAAAGATTAAGCAGCCGTTTGGAGAAGATCTTGATATTTTGGTGGCAGATGCCAGATATGGTTTTGCTAACCACATCACTGAAACCAGCGTCACCCGTAAAAGGGAAATTACACGTGGTATTTCTGATTCCATCGACAGGATAGTGCTGAACCGCGTTCTAGGTATTCCGATTTTTCTGGCAATGATGTACCTGATGTTTATGTTCACTATTAATATTGGTGGTGCTTTCATCGATTTTTTTGACATCTTGACTGGCACCATTTTAGTTGAAGGCTTCAGCGCAGTCTTGAATAGTCTTGGAAGTCCGGAACTGTTGACGGTTCTTTTGGCCAACGGAATTGGTGGTGGAATTCAAGTAGTGGCGACTTTTATTCCAGTAATCGGTTTTTTGTTTTTGTTTCTTTCAATTCTTGAAGATTCCGGCTATATGGCTCGCGCTGCGTTTGTGATGGATCGTTTTATGCGAGCCATTGGTTTACCCGGAAAAGCCTTTGTTCCGCTGTTGGTTGGTTTCGGTTGCACCGTTCCTGCGGTGATGGCCACCCGCACCATGGAGCATCAGCGTGACCGTTTTTTGACGGTAGTGATGTCACCCTTCATGTCCTGCGGTGCCCGTTTGCCGGTTTACGCTTTATTTGCTGCAGCTTTTTTTCCTGTCGGAGGACAAAACGTGGTTTTCAGTCTGTATTTAATCGGCATTGCAGCTGCCGTTTTGACAGGTCTGATCATGAAAAATACTCTGCTGCAAGGAGAGCCAACTCCTTTTTTAATGGAGTTGCCACCCTATCACCTGCCCACATTCAGAGGCATCACTTTGCGTACCTGGGACCGACTCAAATCTTTTATCTGGCGTGCCGGAAGAATTATTGTGCCGATGGTTTTGGTTCTCAATGTACTAAATGCGGTAGGAACAGACGGTCGTATCGGTAATGAAAATTCCAACCGTTCTGTACTGAGTGAAGTCGGTCGCACAATTGCTCCGGTATTTTCACCGCTGGGATTGGATCAGGAAAACTGGCCTGCCGCAGTTGGAATTTTCACCGGAGTGCTGGCTAAAGAAGCAGTGGTTGGCACACTGGATTCACTTTATAGTACACTTGCCGCAGAAGAAGCACTTGCTGGAGACCAACCAACTGAAGAAGAAACCTTTGAGCTGCTTAAAGGAATTTCAAATGCTTTTGCAACTATACCAGCAAACCTTGCTGATTCCATTGGGAGTTGGTCAGATCCATTGGGAGTTGGTATCGGAGATGTGAGTGATTTACAAACAGCTGCCGAGTCGCAGGAGGTTGCTGCCGGAACATTTGGAGCAATGGCTTCCCGTTTTGACGGTGTAGCCGGAGCTTTTGCTTACCTGCTCTTTATTTTACTTTACTTCCCCTGTACTGCAGCCGTCGCAGCTGTCTACCGCGAAACTAATCGAAATTGGACTTTTTTTGTTGCCGGTTGGACTACCGGAGTTGCCTATGTTGTTGCAACCATTTTTTACCAGGCAGCCACTTACTCCAGGCATCCTGCCAGTTCGTTAGCATGGATACTTGGACTTTCGGCGGCCTCTGCTCTAGCAATCTATGCCATGAGACTTAAGGGACAAAAACCTCCTGATTTAGCCCTGGCTGATGCAGTTACATAAGCGAAAATATCATGATAGTCTCTGAACTCAGTACATACTTGAAACAGGTCAAACAATCTGCAATCTATGACCTATCTTTACATTTCCATTCCTCACCGGATTCAATCCGGCAAATGCTTAAACTCCTGGAACGCAAAGGCCGCGTCCAAAAACTTCCTGAAGGCTCCTCATGTAACGGAGGCTGCTGCAAGTGTGAAACAGACACGCTCGAAATATATCGTTGGATCGGAGCTGGATAATCTAGCATTTTCCTCTTATTTAAGTTTAATAAAACCGTAAAAAGTCTAAAGGGTATACTTTTTTGTCATTCCCCGATCAGGTCGAGGACAAGCATTTCAGACATTTACAAGTTCCTGGATTCCCGCTTTCGCGGGAATGACAACTTTTTACGTATATGGTTCCTCCTAGTTGTCAAGAGTTTTATTATTCTCAAACAAATATTTAATTTGCACAACTTAGAGCCGTTATGCATATGATATAAAACATTTTTTTATAAATCGGATAAAAGACTGACTTGCCCAAGCGAAGCTACTCTAATTTATTTTCTATCCTGTTACGCTACGTGTTGGCTGTGAGAGTTTGTTTTTTGGGCATACAAACCCCTGCCGTCTTTTTTCATTTTGAAATATCGTTATTTTTGTCATTATGTACTCACAATTGATGAATAAAAAACAAGATTGATTCAAAGAGAATCAGACTGCGTGCGTATATCCGGCATCTTGGTTAGAGAACATTTCTCAGTGCCTCATGCAACGCACTTCACCGGCCTTTTCACTCAACCACCATCAATATCATGCGGCTTTTTCTCTTCCTCATTCCTTTGGTTTATCTGGGATCTCAAATCTGGGGCACCACCGGATTTTTTTTCGGCATCGCCCTGGGAAATCTGGCCACCAGTGCAATCGCCTGGTTTTGGTTCCGGACTTCAATTTTGCCTGATGCTTTAATGGAATAGCTTTGAAAAATATTGTCACTTGACACTGTGCGGCAATGCCGTATAATTAGACAATGTTCACTTTTATAGAGTCATCAAGTTTCGAAAACTGGATGCCAAAATATTTAGCTGATGACGAATATGCTGATCTACAACAGTTTTTGCTCGCCCAACCACTTGCTGGAGATTTAGTTTCCGGATCAGGTGGTGTGCGGAAATTGCGCTGGAAAGTGCGAGGGCGAGGAAAACGTGGCGGCGTGCGTATTATTTACTATGTTCGTTTTGAACCGAATGAGTTTTGGATGTTGACGATTTATGCAAAAACTCGTCAAGAGAATGTACCGCCACATATTTTGAAAAAATTGAAGGAGATATTTGAAAATGAATGAGAATGAACGAGATGTCTGGCAGGAAGTGTTAGACGGTGTACAAGAAATCAAGGCTGGTGGAGGACGGCGATTAAAGGTCAAAGTTTCTCCTGCAATGGAAGCCCGCTCAAAAATAGGTCTGCCTCAAGCCCAGTTTGCCAAACTTCTTGGTGTTTCAAAACGTACTTTACAGGATTGGGAACAGGGCCGTCGCAATCCATCAGGAGCAGCTCGATCACTCCTAACATTGGCTCTCAAACGTCCTGATGTTTTAGAAGAAGTTCTGGGATAATTGCTTTGTTTAAGGTTTATCCGACTAAAACATACTGATGTGTCCCCTAAGTGGGATTAGCGTACTTGTTTTATGCTTGCAGAAATGTGACTAAAAATATTTTATTTTTTCCTTGACACTATTTCCGGACAATGTGAGCATGAAGATAATATGAGTATTTCAGCTTGATTTTACTCTTCATTCCTTTTTTAGGGGACCCCATCATGCACGCAACGCAACGCAACGCAACGCAACGCAACGCAACGCAACGCAACGCAACGCAACGCAACGCAACGCAACGCAACGCAACGCAACGCA
>JACKQG010000758.1_pt1 | contig 31856 bp, 29 predicted proteins | sample 8237621 | NCBI WGS metagenome assembly JACKQG01 (sample SAMN15677084, study PRJNA649215) | marine metagenome | biome: marine; feature: Black Sea; material: saline water; isolation source: suspended particulate matter (SPM) from the Black Sea western gyre | collected 2013-06-09/2013-06-10 | depth... | reverse complement strand
CTCTGTGTATACCTCGAAGATTGCCTTGAAGCATGCGTCTGTGCCGTGCTCTGAGGAGTGCTCTGTGTATACCTCGAAGATTGCCTTGAAGCATGTCTCGGAGGATGCCTCGGAGGTGTGCGTTGAAAATTTTTTGAGAATTTTCACGAAAAAAGGCGTTTGTTTCAGACTTTGCCAAATTCTCGGGTAGATTTCCCAACGTGTGTTATGTGTAAAAGCAGAAACAGCACTTCTCACATTCTAAAAACCGAAAAAATTGAAGGAGCTACCAATGATTACGCAATTCCATGATCATCAAGAGCTGCGATCTCGTCGCAGAGAATTAAAGGACGACAAGTACTACCACATCGTTAATCGAGGAGTAGTAAAAAGAAAAACATTCCGAGATGAGGAAGATTACGACATCTTTTTGCGCTTGTTAAAAATAGGATGCAAACAATTTAAAGTAAGATTAATCGCGTTTTCTCTGATGCCAAATCATTTTCACCTACTCGTTTGGTCAATCAGGGGAGAGGATATTTCAGCATGCATGCAGTGGGTGACAGGCAACTATGCCCGCCTTTTTAACGTTCGATATGGGTTAGATGGGCATGTATGGGAGGGTCGTTTTAAGTCGAAAGAAGTTCAAGAAGGCAGGCAACTTGGAAACACTTGGCGGTATGTCGAGCAAAACCCAGTCAGAGCAAGACTTGTTGATTCACCCGAAAAATGGGAATGGACAAGTGCCTACGTAAGAGCACATAACGCAGAAGAATCCTTTCTTACAGAGCCTCCATGGTGGGGCAGTGAGATCATGAAAAAATGGTGGTCTACGCAACGATTAATTCCTGAAGAACTCGAAAAGATACGTCGCTCACTTCAAAAAAATACTCTTTTAGATTCTCTCTTAGAGTCCTGCTAAAATACCTAAATGGCATTGGCACCGATTGAAGAAATATTGGACGACCTACGGGCAGGCAAAATCATTGTCCTCATTGACGACGAAGGTCGTGAAAATGAGGGTGATTTTGTTGTTGCGACAGAGCACATCAATGTCGAACTTATCAATTTTTTAACCCGAGTTGGTGGCGGGTATCTTTGTGTTGCGATGACAGGCGAGGATTGCGACCGCCTTGAACTAGGTCCTCAAGTTGCAGATAACACAAGTGTTCGGGGCACACCATTTACGATCAGTGTTGATGGTCATCCAAGGCACAATGTGAGCACTGGCATTTCAGCAGCTGATCGTGTTAAGACACTTGAACTGCTCGTTTCTGCCGAATCTAGGCCAGACGATTTTGTTCGTCCAGGTCACATCAATCCACTTCGAGCACGGGTTGGAGGTGTGCTTGCGAGAACTGGTCAAACGGAGGGTTCGGTTGACCTTTGCAAGCTTGCAGGGCTTCAGCCTTCAGCAGTCATTATTGAAGTTGTCAAAGAAGACGGTGAAATGGCTCGTGTTCCAGATCTTGAAAAATTGTGCGAAGAACATGATTTCAAAATGTGCTCGGTTGAACAAATTATTGAATATCGCCTCGCGCGCGAGAGTCTTGTACATCGAATTGAACCAGTATGTGGTACGCCGATCGAAACCCCCTACGGCACGTTCAATTTGATTGCTTATCACAGCACCGTTGATGCGGTTCCTCACCTTGCGTTGACAGTTGGAGGCGTTGGTGAACTTGATGAATATGGGAGTGCAAAACCAACCGATGAACCAACCCTTGTTCGCGTGCACCGTAGGAATTTACTCGGGGATATCTTCGACGCAACGGATCACCCTTCTGGGAAGGAACTGCGTGCGTCTCTTCGCATGATTGCTGAAGAAGGCCGTGGTGCGCTGATTTACATGCGACCAGAACAATATGGCGATGAGTTTATTGATCGATTACAAAAAATACAACGACCAGATCAAGACGTGAATGTTCCCGATCTTACTGTTTCTGAAAAACCAATGGATCGCCGTGATTATGGAACAGGTGTACAAATTATTCGTGATCTGGGTTTGAAAAAACTAAAGTTGTTAACAAACCATCCCAAGCACCTCACTGCGCTGCACGGTTTTGGCATTGATATTGACGAACAAATTCCTATCGTTACAAATGGGGATCGTTAATCTCGATTCCCAAACATGATTGCTAAGCGGAAGCAGAGCTTTACAGCCTCAAGATAAATCCACACAAGGGTGACCATCAGAATAAAACCGCAAAACCATTCCATTTGTTTTGGAGCGCCCGCTTTTACATGTTGTTCAACCATTCCAAAATCGATGATGAGCCAAAGCGATGCAACGCCAAGAATAAGCACGTTGAGCCCAATGCCTATCAATGCAGCATTTCCTCCCTCGACTGCAGAGCCAAGCGATAAAAATGGCATTTGTGTGCCAAACATCGACATGACAAACGAGATCATGTACGTCACAAAAATACCAAGTGTTAAAATTTGAACAGCAGCGGTAAACTTTTTCGTAGGTTGCAAAATTCTAAAGTAATACAACGCCAACATCGAAACCAGCACGCTAATTGTGATGACAAATGCTTGCAGCGCAAGCCCGCCAACTGCGGAGTAACCCATGCTTTCAAGCGTTCCATCAAGCGCATTTGTAAGAACCCCCAAGAAGGCACCTTGAACAATCGCATAAATCCACGCAGTCTGTTTTGCTCGCATTGGATTTCTAAAAATCATGAAATAGACGACAATCGTGGCAATGATGCCAGCGATGCCAAGTGGCCAAGCGAGTGCAGGTTGGTTCTGTGTCACCCAAATTCCAAGCATGCCACCAATTACGCAAATTACTGTCAGCATTCCAGTTTTATTGACAACCCCTTGGATCGATGCCGTTTCCGTGCTTTCCCCAGAAAAACCAGTGTTCCAGACGTCCTCGTTTTTTAGGACAGGATTACTTGTATCTAACATGTTTTTTCGTAGTCGCATTGTAATTACCTCCGTAGTAAGTCTGCTGTATTCTACACATTACACCTATGAAAACACAAGACCTTATCGCTGCCTTTGAAACATTTGCACCTACGTATCTCGCCAATGATTGGGATAATGTTGGTTTGCTTGTTGGATCGACTTCATGGTCTGCAAACAACGTACTTCTCACCATCGATTTGACTGAGGCGGTCATGAAAGAAGCCATCAATATGAAGGCTGACACAATTGTTTCGTATCACCCACCAATCTTTCATCCCCTGAAATCAGTTACCGATTCTACGTTCAAGGAACGAGTAATTCTTGATGCGATTGCAAACCATATTGCAATTTATTCTCCCCACACCGCGCTTGATGTTGCTTCTGGCGGTGTGAATGACTGGATAGTTGCGTGCTTTGGAAGTGGTGATGTTCGGGCGCTCCGACCGTTTGGAAATTTACCGCCTGACGAAGAGTGCAAGTTGATTACGTTTTGCCCAGAAGACAAAGTCGAAGCGTTGCGCCTTGCACTCTCAAGTGTTGGGTGCGGCAGAATAGGACAGTACGAACATTGCTCTTTTGCTACTCCTGGCACCGGTACGTTCTTTGGCAAAGAAGGCACGAATCCAACACATGGTGAAGCGGGTGAGTTACAAAAAGTGATTGAATGCAAGTTTGAAATGGTTGTTTCAAAAGCGTCGTTGTCATTGGCAATCCAAGCACTTCGGCAGTTTCATCCGTATGAAGAACCCGCACTTGAAGTGCACGAATTGGGCGAACGGCCGCGCCGCGAAATGGGTGTTGGCAGACGAGTTCATTTTGATAAACCTATGCAACTTGACGAACTTGCAAGAAAACTTAAAAAACATTTGGGCATTGGCTATGTACGCGTTGCTCCAGCTGCGGGCAAGGGCGACCGCGTTGAAGTGCAAACGGTTGGTTTGTGCGCAGGTGCGGGGGGATCGGTTTGTGATCTTGCAATTGATGATGGTTGCGAAGTTTTTGTAACTGGTGAAATGACTCACCACGATGTGGTTGCTGCAACAGCGCGCGGTTGTACTGTGGTGTTGACGGGACACACAAACAGTGAACGCGGATACTTACCAAAACTTAAAGAACAACTTTCCGCCCTGCTCCCCAAAACAAATATTTCCGTCTCCAAAGCAGATGCACCGCTTTGGACATATTTTTAAGGAATGTACAGTTTGCGATACGCAGGATTAGTAACTCGGTGTTTAGCGTTTTTGTTAATTGTCTACAAGTAACTACTGTTGCACAGCTTTGTATCTTGGGCAACTTACAACATGGTCATTCACCATGCCAACAGCTTGCATGAACGCATAACAAATTGTCGGACCGACGAACTTGAACCGATGTTTTTTGAGGTCTTTTGTCATCGCCTCACTGATGGGTGTTGAAGCAGGAATTTGTGAATCGGTTTTCCATTTGTTTATGATCGGTTTGTGATTTACATGTTTCCACAAAAAATCATCGAACGACCCATTTCCGTCTTCCATAATTTCAAGCCACGCTTTTGCGTTGGCGATCGCACCGTTTATCTTTGCTTGACTTCGGATAATTCCAGCATCATTTAGTAAACGGTTGACTTGTCGTTTACCATATTTTGCAACTTTCTCTGGGTTAAAGTTATCAAATGCAGCGCGAAAATTGTCGCGTTTTTTTAGCACGATGATCCACGAGAGTCCTGCTTGGAATCCATCGAGGCATAACTTTTCATACAGCGCTTGATCATTGTGTTCAGGAACTCCCCACTCTCTATCGTGGTAGTTCACGTAAATTGTTTCATTTCCACACCATGTGCATCTTGCCATAATTATTCGCTATGATACACCCCTAAGTTAAGGTTAATCTTGGGAGGAGTATCTGAATGGGGTTCCGAGCATGAAAACGTATGTAATACAGCGCGAAGGCAACGAGATTGGTGTTTTTACAAAACGCCAACTAAAGCAGGGTATCCGCTCGGGTGAAGTAAAAGCATCTGATGAAATGCGACAAACGGGCACAAGAGAGTGGCATCGGGTGGGAAGTGTTTCCAAGCTCTACAGCGACCTGAAAGAGTCGGACAGGGAACCTGAAAAAAGGCATGATTTATCAGAAGATTCATTTGTGCTCAACCCAGACTCGGCAGACCAAACAGATTTCAACATGGATGCACAAAATCCTGATGATACAAGTGTTGATATTGAGAGCGAAGCCCTTGATGACGAGATTGATTCGGTTGATGATTCCGTAGACGAATTATCACCAAACGAGAATGCAGATCAAGCAAGGTCTGATTTGCGACGAGCAACAATATTTGCTACCCAAAACTACTTACGCCGAAGTATTTTTGTTAACAACGCTGACTCGGTGCAAAAATATGGAATCATACTTCAGTACATCTCTGTTTTTGTATTGGCTATTTTTACGTACCTTGTATATAGAAACCCTGAATCTTCAGATCCACTTCTAACAGCAGCGTCTTACGCGGCGGCAATAATTATAGGTAGTGTTGCGGCAGGAAAATGTCGTCACGCAGGTCAGCGTTTAGTTGCGAGTACACCCACTTCGGTTCGAGGTCATCAACCACTTGATATGCTTGGTTTGATAATTTTGACAGCAGGCTTGGCAATGTTGGTCGGTTCAATTCTTTCCGCTATTTTATTGACCGACGGAACAGAAAGTGCTGTATGGACAATTATTTATGGGGTTTTAGCGCTGCTTGCAACTGTTCTTGCATCAGGACTGGTGCTAAGTCCATCAATTACAAATGTAGAAATTGAAACAGTTACCTCAACAGAGGAGGCGTTTGGGCTTGTTGCGCTTGTTGCAAAAGCGGGCTTACTTCTCAGCCCATTTGTACTTGCAAGCTGTAGCGCAATTGGTGTTATTAAAGGAAGCGTTGCGCTTTATCACCTATGGCAAGCTGATGGGGCTGTGGCACTCACAAACATGTCTGGTTGGATAAGTCCACTCGTAATCTTATTGATTGCAGGTTTTTATCCACTTGTGATGTATTTCGTTCTATTGGTCTACAGCATGTTTGAACGAATGTTCAGATAAGATTGTGGGAAGATTATTTAAACAAACCTTCAATCAAGTCAAGTGGGTTTGGTGCTTCGTTATCCCCGCCAAGGGCGTTATCTAAGAGTTTTCCAACACCGTTTGTCAGTAATATCTGTACAAGATCAAAATCAGGGTCTACTTGCGTAATTGGGTTATCAATTGTTCCTGTAATGAGAATCGGCACATCAATGTCAGTGGCGAGATCACGAAGTTCCTTGATCGAATACCCAAGACCTGTGAGCGGTATTGCAGATTTTAAATGTAGCTTTCGGGTTACTAAATTGATTGTTCCGGAATATGGAATGTTGTATTTATTATCGAGTTTAAGTTTAAACTCTTTATAGGTAATTATACCGTTGCGGATTCGCATTTCGATTGGTTCGAAGTAACCTGGAATAACCTCAACATGACTAGATTTAAACATAGGAAGAAGTTGCATAGTGATGGAGCCACTGTCGAGTGCAACGTTGCCAATATCAATTATGATATCAGCGCTGAGTTGCTTCAAATTCCCATCTAGTGGGACGTTTGCATTTGCAACACGAAAACGAATAGGTTTATTGATAGAACGAATATCAGAAAGTACGGGACCGAGATCTTTGAGCAAATGACGTGTTAAATTCTGCGAGAGTTGTAAATCTACATCAGTATATGTGTTGCTAACCGTTGAGGCGTTTCCATCAAAAAATGTAAGAGTTGTTTCAAATGCAGCATTTGGCGAAGTACCCCCCGCCCTTAATACCGGCTGTTCAAGAATATGATTTCCTATAATTTCTACTGAAATTGGTGATCCAAGCGTATCAAACAAAATTCCATCAGTATTGCAAAACGTTTCAAGCAACCGTGTATCAATACCAGTTGCAGTAACATGTAAACTCAACTCTCCATTTGTTTTATTTGTTTTACCACGGACAACTGTGTGTTGCTTTCCGATATCGAGCGTAATGTCAAACGTCGCGTTACCTTGAAAATCAACAACTGGTGCAACAAGGTGGAGCGTTGAAGTTGAACCAATGTTTGTGTTTGTAAATGACGTTGCAAGTTGTTTGTCGACAACAGCGGTTACTTCAATTTCTTTTATTGACGTGATTTGGTCACCTTCTAAAAGCGCAGTGCAAGAACCTTGGATTTTTGAACTCTGTACAGACAAGGCAATGGTGCCCCAATCAAGCTTCGCAGTTGTATGTATTGTTTCGCCAATATCTCTTGTTGAAACAATTCTTTCGTCAGCGATGTATGCATCTAGTACTGTTGATGGAATATTTGTAAGTGTGACTTCGCCCTGCCCGCGAGGAAGTTGCCCAACAATTGTTTTCCATAAGTCATCAATACCATCAAGTTTATTCTTGTTTGGGGAATGGAGCTTGACATTAAACGAAGAGTTAGTTTGATTTAACATCAAATTCCCATTTGTTGAAAAAGTCCGATCGAGAACATCAGCGTGTAGCGTTGCCTGAATATTGTCAACCTTCGTATTTGTTGGGTGATGCGTAAGTTCACCGTCCAAACTAACATCACCAATCAACGAATCGTTTGTTACACCAGTTGGAACAAGTGTATCCAGATGAATCGTGAGTGTTGGATTGCCCGAAACCTCGCCACCAGTGAGCGCTTCAAGGTATTCGCTGTGAATGTTTGCTTCAATGTCAACATCGGTTAACGTTCCGTCGCTTGCATCTAGCGTAGCGGCGATACGCAAATCTCGCGCGCTGAACGTTGCGCTCGTTGGATTGTCGTTGCTGCTTCGACTTAATTTTGCGCTCATTGTTGGACCAATGTCGCGAAGTGTGTTGATTTGCACGGAATCAAGAAATGGAACAAGAAGCGACGTGGGTACATCAGACACATTACACGAACCAATAATTGCCCAATCACCAAAAGTAAACGCATCTTTTGTAACAGCTTTTACAAACTGGGTTTTACAAAAAATTGTCCCACGCTCCTGATCGTATTCGGTAAGAGATCCGTTCATTCCAACGTTAAACGATTCGGTCATGTTGGGAGATGAGATTGCTCCGCTAAACTTACTTACGGTCCAGCCACTGATGCCGTTTATTGTTGGAAGTTGTGCATCTAGAATACTTACAGTTACTGTGCCCCCACCCTCAAGATCAATTTCTCCATCGGCATTTATTAACGAAGGTGATTTACATGATGCTTGTACAAATCCACCAAGTATTGTTTCTGCGTGTAACTCTGCTGCAAAGTGTTGTCCTGGATCGACATCAAGCGATGCGGTGACGTTGTTATAGAAGAGAGAGTCCTCATATTCGATAGTCAAAGTGTCAAGTGACAAGGTGAGATTGACTTTTGGAAAAGAAAACAGATCCTTTTTTTGCTCAACTGAATTACGCCCAGGAGTTACTTTGGTGTCTTCGACGTCTTTGAAATTCTCTTCTGCAAGGGGTATTACGATGTTTGCATCACCCGTAACGTGTGCTCTGATCTGGGTTGATTGAAAAAGAAGAGAAACAAGCCCGTTTTCTACTTCGACCTCGAGATCGGCAGTTGATTGATTGTGAACTAGATGTACACCACTAAACACTTGCGGGCCAAACCAACCCACTGAGATAGTTTCCACAGTTGTGCCATCAACTTCAACAGCTTGCCGGATCATTTTTTGTGCCAAGATTGGAATGGCGAAAAATGCACCTATTGTGATTAGAACGAGTGCTGAAATGCTTAGAAACAGGAATTTTCTCTTCTTTGACATGCATTGTGAATCGTAACGCCTCAGACGGTTTGGTGAGACCAATATCTGCCGCTACATCTCGCACCTGTTATCCTTCGCGGATGCGGACGAAGTTGGAAACAAAAGCGCAAGCAAAAGTGAACCTCTCGCTTTCAGTTGGACCACCTGATGAATCAGAGGGACAGATGCACCCAATTGCATCTGTGATGGCAACTGTTGATTTTCATGACGATTTGAGCGTGACGCGGCTCGATGAGGGTGATATATCGAGATACGCCATTCTTTGGCACGAGGATGCTCTTCAAAAAACCCCCATTGATTGGTCAATAACGAGTGATTTGGCGGTAAGAGCACACCGATCCCTTGAAGCAGAGGTTGGAAAAACACTGCCTGTGCAGTTGAAGCTCGAAAAACGCATACCCGTCGGGGCTGGGCTCGGGGGAGGATCTTCTGATGCAGCTGCCATGCTTCGAGCAACGGTTGCTCTTTTTGACCTTGAAGTTGATTTACATGCCGTTGGAGCGGCAATCGGATCCGATGTTCCTTTTTTACTAGAAGGTGGAACGCAACTTGTGTCAGGTTTTGGGGAGAAACTTGAGCAAGTGCAAAGGGCTGACCTTGCACTTGTCATCATTCTTCCCCCCTACGGCTGTGCTACAGGCGAAGTGTACGATGCGTTTGATGAATTTTCTACTGTGCATTTCGATGCTGCTCGCGCTCGAAATGGCGACATTTTTAACGATTTAACTTCTGCGGCAATAGCATGCACAGAATCCCTCGCGCATGACATGGAACGGGTGGTGAAGGTTTGCGAGTCGGATGTGCATCTTTCAGGGAGCGGCTCAAGTATGTTCGTGATCTGCGATAATGCAATGCACGCAGAGGCACTTGCTCCTGCAATTCAAGAAAAGACAGGACTAGTCGCAATTGCGACCCAAACAATAGTTCCAACAAGGGAACTGGAGAAAACAGAATGACAACAATGATGATGACCGAATTTGTTCCTGCAGAGATAGATGCATCAACATGGGAAAATTTACAACCCTACTACCAGCAGCTTCTTGACCGCAATTTTAAATGTTCGGGTTGCGTGAAACAGTTTTTATTCGATCGTAGTGAACTCGACGCAGCGGCAGCCGAGGCCGGCTCAAATCTTTACATCGCGATGACATGTAACACTGAGGACGAAGATGCAAAAGCTAGTTTTCTTCGGTTTGTTGAAACAGTTGAACCGGAGTTGAAAAAAGTTGGCTTTGAACTAAACAAAAAAGTTGTTTCGTGCCAGCATGTGCAAGATTTAGACCCAGAACGATACAACGTACTTCTTCGCGATTGGTTTGCAGATGTAGAAATATTCCGTGAAGAAAATGTTCCTATTCAAACCGAAGATACAAAGTTAGGTCAGGAATATGCAGAAATCTGCGGTGCGATGATGGTCGAGTTTGACGGCGATGAAAAAACCATGCCACAGATGGGCGTGTACCAACAAGAACAGGACCGTTCTATTCGGGAAGCAGCATGGCGCCAAGTAGCAGAACGAAGGTTGCAAGATCGAGAAAAGATTGACGACATTTTTGACAAGATGGTAAAAATTCGTCATGAATCTGCGAACAACGCTGGGTTCGAAGATTACCGAGGATACATGTTTGCAGTGAAGCATCGTTTTGATTACACACCCGAAGATTGCATAGCATTTCACGATGCAGTTGAAAAAACATGTATGCCGATTGTTCGCAAACTTGCAGAAGAACGAAAGGCTGCCCTTGGTGTTGAAACGCTCCGTCCTTGGGATTTAGCAGTTGACCCTTATGGGCATGCACCTTTAAAACCATTTGACAACGCAGACGATTTGATTGAAAAAACCTCAAAGTTGTTTCATCGGATGGATGGTGAACTTGGAGAGATGTTCGATACGATGCGCGATGGTGGGTATTCATTAGACCTTGATTCCCGCAAAGGCAAGGCACCCGGTGGATACCAAGCAAGTCGTGATAGGCAGAGAAAACCATTTATATTTATGAATGCAGCAAGTCTCCCTCGCGACCTTGACACAATGGTGCACGAAGCAGGACACGCATTTCACTACATGTTGTGTCGGCACGATGATTTAGTTTGGTACAGAGGCGCCCCACTTGAATTTGCAGAAGTTGCGTCGATGAGTATGGAATCACTTGCCTATCCATTCTTGGACGAGTTTTATTCTCCTGAAGAAACGAAACGCGCAATCCGCAAACACCTTGAGGGAATAGTTAGTGTTTTGCCTTGGGTTGCAACGATTGATGCGTTTCAGCACTGGATTTATTTGAACCCAGAACACACTCGCGAAGAACGAACAGCCCAGTGGTTGGAACTTGGTAAGAGATTCGGCGGTGGAACTGATTGGTCTGGGCTTGAAATGGAACAAGAGGCCGCTTGGCACAGACAACTTCATCCATTTGAAGTTCCCTTCTACTATATTGAATATGGTATTGCACAACTTGGAGCGCTTCAAATGTGGTTGAAATATTGCACCGATCCAAAAGAAGCACTTGCCTCATATAAAGAAGGACTAAAACTTGGCGCAAGTAAACCGCTTCCACAACTTTTTGAAACGGCTGGATTGCAGTTCGATTTTACTGCTGAAATGGTCGGTACATTAATGAAAGCAGTTGAAGCGGCACTGGATCAACACGCGGAATGAAAGCACAGGGCGGCTTTCGTTCAATTCGTTATGTGTTAAAAAAATCTCGAAATGCAGGTGGTTTGCGCGCAATGTGGAAGGCAATGCGCTCGCCAAATGCGTGTAAAACTTGCGCACTTGGGATGGGCGGTCAACGCGGTGGCATGGTGAACGAGGCGGGTAAGTTTCCAGAGTTTTGCAAAAAATCTGTGCAAGCGATGGCGGCGGATATGCAGGGTGCAATAACGCCAGAATTTTTTGAGCGATATTCAATTGCACAACTTTCTGCAATGTCACCTCGAGAACTCGAAGCGTGTGGACGTCTTACTTTTCCGATATTTGCAGGACCGCTCGATACACATTACAAACCAATGTCATGGGATGATGCACTTGGTAAAACATCAGATGCAATCAAAGAGACTGAACCAAGCCGCTCGTTTTATTATCTCAGTGGACGGTCAAGTAATGAAGCTGGTTTTTTATTGCAACTTGCAGCACGTGTACGTGGAACTAATAATGTCAATAACTGTTCGTATTATTGCCATCAAGCGAGTGGTGTTGGATTAACGAGTGTGACTGGTTCGGGAACAGCGACAGTTGTTTTGGAAGACTTACATCAATGTGATCTTGTTTTTTTGATTGGTTGTAACCCCGCATCAAACCACCCAAGGTTGCTTAAAACTCTTGTTGATGTACGCCGCCGCGGCGGAAAAGTAATTGTTGTCAACCCGATGCGGGAACAAGGACTTTGCAAGTTTAAAGTGCCAAGTGATTTTCGTAGTTTGTTTTTTGGCTCAAAAATTTCTGACATCTACGTCCAACCCCACATTGGAGGTGACAGCGCATTTCTTTTGGGTGTGATCAAAAGCCTTGGCGAAACCGACGGGTTTGATAACCAGTTTACAGTAGAACATGCAGAGGGTTTTGAAGCAATTGCTAGAAGCGCTGCGAATACATCATGGTCTTCGATTGTGGAACAAAGTGGTGTTGATCAAGAAACAATTGAAAAAGTGAGCAACGTGTACGCTGAATCTTCAGGAACAATTTTCTGTTGGGCGATGGGGATTACGCACGTTGAGGGTGGCGTTGATAGTGTACGAATGATTGCCAACACAGCTATTGCTCGCGGCATGATTGGTCGAGAAGGTGCAGGTTTGTTACCGCTTCGGGGTCACTCAAACGTCCAAGGTATGGGAACAGTCGGCGTTGTTCCAATACTGAAAGGGAAAATGGCCGAAGCAATAGAACGCGCGTTAAAAATCACGCTGCCCAAGGAAGAAGAAGGATTTAGGGGAGACACAATGGCGTGCATGCAGGCGTCGCACAGAGGCGAGATTGATTATGCGATGTGCCTTGGCGGTAATCTTCTTGGTTCAAACCCAGACACGCGTTTTGCAATTGATGCAATGTCAAAAATAAAAATGGTTTCATATATGTCAACCACTCTCAATAGTGGACATTTTTTAGGGAGAGGGATGGAGACGATTGTGCTCCCTGTTCTTGCCCGCGATGAAGAGGAGCAGTTGACTACACAAGAGTCAATGTTTAATGTTGTGAGAAGAAGTTCTGGTGGTGTTCGGAGACATTCTGGTCCTCGGAGTGAGGTTTCAGTTATAGCTGAACTTGCACACATCGCAATAGGTGGAATTCAATGGGAACAGCTTCAAAATCACGATGCAATTCGAGCGTTGATCGCACAATGCGCAGATGGTTTTGATGCTGAAGAAGAACATCAAATTAAGGGAAGAACATTTCATAAGCCAACATTTGCGACAAACTCTGGCAAGGTTATCGCGCACGATTTCCACTTAAAATCTCAACATGTTTTGGGCGAACACCAGTTACGTTTGATGACAATTCGGAGTGAGGGGCAGTTTAATACTGTGGTATACGAAGAAGAAGATGTGTACCGAAATCAAACAAGGCGGGATATTGTTTTACTGCACCCCGAAGATATTACCGAGTTTGGTTTAGAAGAAAATGCCTTGGTTTTTGTGCGTGGAGATGCAGGAGAGTTACAAGTTACAGTTCGTTCATTTGATATAAGACGTGGAAACTGTGCAATGTATTTTCCAGAGGCAAATGTTCTTCTTTCGACCAAGGTTGACGATGAATCTAAAACCCCATTATTCAAAGGCGCAATTGTCGAGTTGTTCCGGCGTGTTGATACTTGAGAGTTGTTGTTCTATGCCTTTTGGTCTTTTGATGACAGTCGTGGAAAGTTCCCGAAGAAAACCATGAAGTGATCTCCCCCCGCTATCTAGATATGCACCACACGCGTGTTTGCAATCCGAACTGATGACAAGTGGAAGAGAGGATGGAAAATCATCTTTTTCTTTTCCAGAAAATATTACAGCATCTCCAGAAACAAAAAGTGGTTGTACGGTTTCTGTTTTAAGTAGTGGCATGTCACACCCAACAACCAGATAACGATCGTCAATGTTCGACATCAGGAGTGCTTCAAGGCCACCTACTGGACCAAGTCCTTGCCGACGATCATGTATGCACCGCTGTCCTTCTATATCTCCGCCAACTATGACTTTATTGACTGCGGTAGACGATGCAAAATCAAGCATCGATTCCATCATTGTTTTACCGGTTGATAACAGAACTTCGTGTTTTGGTGTCCCCATTCTCTTGCTTTTTCCACCCATTAAAATTGCAACAGTGTGTGACCACATTTGATTAACTGTGATTTAGTACAGCAATTGATTCGCCGGGTGCAACGTCGTTTTCAACAATTACTTTTGCAAGAAAACCACATCGCCCAACAATATCTGTTTTGAGTTGTTTGCCAAGGGGATCAAGTACAAAACATGGTCTCCGTGATTCAACAAGTTCAATCACTAACCCTCCTGAAAACGAGAGTTGGTCGCCCGGTTCAAGAGTTTGCACATTCAGTTCTTCAACAGTAAAGTTTTCGCCAACAGCGCCGGGGCAAACTTCATACCCTTCATTTGCAAGCTGATCAAGGATTTCTGTATCGATTAGGCTCACCGCCCTGTCTTTTGAAATGTGCTTGTCGTGATCACGACCATCTCCAGCAAGACCATCGACAGTTACGGCGCATTTTTCAACGGGAAGTTTTGGAATTCCACCAGGAGAAACGTTTACTGATAGTAAGGTTGGCATAAACGAATTATACTCTACATATCGTGTATGCCTTAATGTTTTTGATTCCTCTTTGTTACTTCTTCATGCAACCGTCTCCGGTTGAATTGATACCCGTTGACGCGGGCGTAGAGGATGTAAATAATTTGAGCGAATCGTTGAGTATAGAGCCGTTTGATCTACGAGAAAATCAATCGTTCGAACAACTCTTTAGAGTGAAGGGTAACCCAGAAATTTTTGTCAGACGCGCTGGTTCTTTGCATGCGGTGTTTCGTGATCCGCACTATGTTGAAACTATCGGAGGTTCGTTGGCGATGATTCCCACTGGAACGATCTACTGTATCGGTGAAGTAACACAAGAAGTGTTGGATCAACTTGGTGTCATCGCCAATGGTGAAACTCCCAAAAGCAAGCCAGTTCCTGATCAGTTAGACGCTGCGTGGAACCCTGCACCTCCAGCAATTTCACATAGTTCTTTGCGAACGATTCGCTTTCTCGACGACGGGCAATATAGAAGACGCAGGCTTGCTTCCTTTGTATTAGAAATTTCTATTCAATAGTGAGACTTTAGGCGGCCGTAGGGGGTTCGTTGTGCCGGTCCCAAATACCCATCATTGATGCCATCAAATAAAGTCTCTGTTGGGCTTCGGCGATTGCAGATTCATCATATTTGCAACGTGCCCCACGTTCATTGCCAAGGATTTGGGCTGCTTCACTCGGAAATGGAAGAGAGAGCCTGTTAGACCGAATTATTGGGTCGCATGACACCGACGGTGTAGGAAAACCGTTCCCAGTGTGTGGATTTGGATGTACTGTTGGATTATCCATGCAATTGACCCATCGGCAGAAAAATAGAGCAAGTTTTGCGTTACTTGTTGCTCAAATGGCTTTATTTTTCAAAAAGCATGAATTCGTAGTGCAAATTACCCAATGTAACTATTTCTCTCAGGTGCGTTACGCATTCGCTTCAATGGCGTGCGATTCAGATCCAAACAGATACGATTCATTCGCCCTTGGTCTTGTACGATACGGGGCTTATGCCTTCTTCAACTGCACCAATTCAAAGTACTGATATCACGATCAATGATCCGCTGCTGGAACCAATTGTAGAAAAAGTTCGAGCCGGTGTTCGCCTTACCGAATCTGATGGTTTGCAACTCTACGAAACACAAGATGTTTGGACACTTTGTTCCTTGGCAGATGAGGTTCGCAGAAAACTGCATGGTGATGTTGCTTACTACAATATTAACCGCCACATAAATTATTCAAATGTTTGCGCACTGAGTTGTAAGTTCTGTGATTTCTATCGTAAGAAGGATCAAGAGGGCGCGTATGAGTATTCAATCGAAGACATAAAAAAAGAAGCACATGGTGCAACAGAAGCAGGTGCTACTGAGATACACATTGTTGGCGGTTTACATCCATGGCTTCCATTTACATATTACACAGATGCAATTCGTGCGATTAGAGATGTTGCACCGAACATACATGTTAAAGCGTTTACCGCAGTCGAGATTGTCCACCTTGCTAAAATATCAAAACGTGGACGTGATGGAAATGCAGGAATTACCTCAGTAATTAACGATTTGATTGACGCTGGCCTCGGTTCTCTTCCTGGTGGTGGCGCAGAAGTTTTTGATGATCGTGTACACGATGAAGCGTTTCGTGGAAAAATCCGTGGGCAACAATGGATGGATGTACACCGTGTCGCGCACGAACTAGGACTGAATTCAAACGCAACGATGTTGTATGGTCATATCGAATCTCGCGTAGAACGATTGCGACACATGTCCCTGTTACGTGAAGAACAAGATCGCGCGAACGAAGATAGTATTCAAGGAAAGTTTCAAGCGATCATTCCCCTTCCGTTTGTACCGGGCGTAAGTGAATTCGCACATTTGCCGGGACCAAGTGGTTTAGAAAATTTACGCACAATTGCAATACTTAGATTGATGCTAGATAACGTTCCACATGTGAAAGCATTTTGGATTATGCAAACACTTCACATGGCGCAGCACATGTTGCAGTGTGGAGCAGACGATATTGATGGAACGGTTGTCTGGTACGACATCACAAAAGTCTCATCAACATCAACACACCAAGAGTGCACGGTTAAAGATTTGGAAAGAGCAATTGTTGATGCTGGCTTTACCCCTGTAGAACGAGATACGTTGTACCGAACCGTGCACCGCAATGGCACTAACTGGACAGTAGCGGAACAAAACTAAACGTCCGATAACTCGGATTTATACCACCACTATGCGGCTTTCGTGATCGGTGCTTTTCGTAAATCTTTATTGCTTGCAGCGAGTCGGTCGCAAGCCCATGACTGCAACACTCTTATAAATTTTGCACGTGCAAATGCTTCTGCATCAGATGCTGCAACACAGTTAGCTGGCTCGAGTGAAACCTTGGTTTTTATTGGCGCAGTTGACATCTGCTCCACCCATCGTCAGATTCACGCACAAGATGATGTCAATTATCAGGTTTTTGGTTTAAATCCGAGGCGATCGAAAATGCCTTCAAGTTGGTCGTTATCAAAGAACTCAATCATAAGTTTCCCCGTCCCCTTCTTGGATCCTAATGTGACTTTTACCTTTGTCCCTAAATGATCACCAAGTTGCGAAGACATATTTTCTGCAAACATTTCAACAGCCGAAAGTTCAGTCTTTTGGGTTGAACGTTTTGCCCCAGTATCAATCTTTTTGAGCTGCCGTTCGAGTTCTCGAACAGACCACTGCTCACTCGCACATTTTCGAGCAATCGCCTTGCATTTTGACATTTCAGGAACGCCCAAAAGTACTTTAGCGTGCCCCATCGAGAGGCGACCATCACGAACAGCATCTTTTACAGAATCTTCTAAATCGTTGAGGCGCAAGAAGTTAGATACGCTAGAGCGGTCAATTCCAAGCTGAGAAGCAATGTCTTGTTGGGTCGCATTGAAGTCCACGACAAGCCGGTCGAAAGCCTCCGCCCTATCGATCGGATTCAAATCTTCACGCTGAAGATTTTCAATAAGAGCCCATTCTGCTGAAGTTCGATCATCAAGATCTTTGATTATTGACGGGACATGCGTAAGCCCAGCAATCGAAGCTGCTCTCCATCGCCGTTCACCAGCAATGATTTCATAGCCGTTGCCCGAGGCTCGCACCACAATTGGCTGCATGAGCCCAGCAGTCTTAATTGAATCGGCAAGTGATCCAAGCGAATCATCATCAAACACCTGACGAGGCTGCTTTGGATTTGGTGCGACATCATCAATAAGCAATTGAACCAAGCCGCCATCAGCGTCCGAAGCCGAATCCCCACCACTAGAATCAACACTCTTTTTTGGAGGCACCCCAACCTTACCACCAGACCCTAAAACTTCGACAGGCTTATGAAGTAACCCACCAAGTCCTTTTCCCAACCGACGATCACTTTTCTTTTTTACTTTTTTTGCCACAATGGTTACTCCTTCAACCAGCTATAAACACCGAATATGTTCCACGTGGAACGTCTCGCTTTTCCCCGTGTCATTTATCTCAGGGTTTTGTATTCACGTCAAGCCCAGCAAGCGGTAATTATCCAGATATATGACGTCCTATAACTACAAAGCCATGCAGTATTCCACGATAATTGTAAGTGAAAGTGGCGTAAATGCTGGCAAAATACGCGATAAGCACGATAAATGACCCTAAGATGCACGAAAACACAATTTACGCCGGTAGTGGAATGACGTCGCACGGATCGATGCACATGTGAAGAATGTCTCCAACCTCGCCTAGATGGCGTGGGTTCACCTCGGTGACTCGTAGAATCAAATCATCAGTGACTTTGATTTTGTGCTGCGCAACTTCGCCGAGATAGATCGTCTCTTCTCGTGTGCCAGAAAATCCGTTTTGTGCAGCAGGGCAGTCGACAACCTTGATTGCTTCTGGCCTGAGGGAGCAAACCATGTTTATTCCATCACAGCGTTTTTCAGATGTAAGGACACCAAAGGCTGTTTCAAGACCTTCTGAATTTGGCGTGGCTGGAACGAAATTTGTTTCTCCAATGAACTCTGCAACAAACTGCGTACTTGGAGATTGATATACATCTCGCGGGCTACCAACCTGCATCACTTTGCCATCTTTAAGAATGGCAAGTCGGTCAGCGATTGAGAGCGCTTCTTTTTGATCGTGCGTAACATAAACAGTTGTCATACCAATAGTTGTGCAGATTCTACGTATCTCACTTCTCATTTCAAGTCTGAGTTTTGCATCAAGATTACTCAGGGGCTCATCTAAAAGGAGGACATCTGGTTCTACTACAATCGCTCTGGCGAGAGCAACCCTCTGTTGCTGGCCACCCGAAAGCTCGTTTGGTTTTCTATCTGCCAAGTGTCCCATATGCACCGTTTCAAGGGCGTTGAGAGCCTTTTTTCGTTGATCAGTGGGGGAGTTTTTGCGAATTTTAAGTCCATACGCCACATTTTCTGCAACCGTCATGTGTGGCCAAAGCGCATAACTTTGGAAGACCATGCCGGTGTTTCGCTTATTTGGTGGCGTGTGCGTGACATCTTTATCACCAAAAAGAATCTTGCCAGCAGTTGGATCAATGAATCCTGCAAGCATTCGAAGCAGCGTGGTTTTCCCACACCCAGAGGGTCCGAGCAAAAAGAACAACTCACCCGAACCGATGGATAAATCTATCTCATCTACGGCGAGCGTTTTTCCATAATGCTTGGTTAAACCGGTGAGTGAAATTGCTGTCATAGATGAGGACAATAACAGACCTCCGCAGGGCGTGGTTCTTCTCTTATAAAATTTTAGGTGAATCAAACTACTTTGCAGTGTACGATGTCAAAGATGTTAAACCCAAAATCACAACTCGAGCGCCTTCGTAACTGGCGGGCTCGACCATTGCGTGACACAAGTATTGCCGATGCGGTTCAAACAATGCGAAAAGGTTTACGAAAAGGAAATCGCCAATCTACCTCTTTGGTTGAAGCGTGGGATGAACTTGTTCCACCACACATTGCTAGACAAGCAACAATTGTTTCATTGAGAAGCGGGGTGCTTGAAGTAGCAACAGATGGGGCAGCAGTTGCCTATCAACTCAACAGACTGATCCGTTCTGGACTGCTTCGAGATTTACAATGCGCAAGCAAAGGCACATTGAAAAAAATAAAAGTTAGAACTGCTTAATCAGCTTTTTATTTTCCAACACAAAAAGAAGAAAAAACATGTTCAAGTACGTCGTCGGGAGATACGTGCCCAGTTATCTTACCCAGCGCCTGTAATGATTCACGAATACACGCAGCGCACAGCTCCGCAGTGTGAGAATTCGATTTTGCGTCTGTAACAAAACCAAGGGCAACTTCTAACAACTTTTCATGTCGTGGCAGGAGAGCGGTGGCACCTAATCCAACTGAACAGTTGTTTTGTAAAAACACCGCAACTTCTTTTCGCAAGTGTTCAATCCCCGCACCAGTTGTTCCACACACAGCGTTTGTCTTATGAACTCGTAGATCCGCTTTTGTTTTCACAACGATTGTTTGTGTATTTGTTTCGGGTTCCCTATCCTCAGGACCAACACACCACAATACAAGGTCGGCGTGGTCGATCGCGTTTTGCGCAGTGATTTGTGTTGCATTTGACACTTCGTTATCACAAACATCTAATCCAGCGATATCGACAAGCAATGCATTTGTAGAACCAAAGACTACTTGTTCTTCGATGGCATCTCGCGTTGTCCCAGATTCTTCATTGACAACAACTCTTTGTTTTCCAACTAAGTAATTAAACAAAGTGGATTTACCAGCGTTTGGTTTTCCCGCAAGAACTACTTTTGGAAGATGTCGTAGCGAGGACATGGGGATGGCACGATCAATGATTGACGAAAGCGTGACACTTGCCTCATTAAGTTCAGTATTGAGTTTTGTTAACGAAATTGCTTCTACGTCCTCTTCATCAGTAAAATCAATTCCAGCTTCAACAAGCGCGAGTGTCCGCGTAAGTTTCTCCGTGATTGGCTCAGTAAGTTTTGACAGTACACCTTCTCGAAGCAAGGCGGCACCAGAAAGTTCGGCGTTGTTAGATGCAGAGATTGTTGCCGAAACGCCCTCGGCCTGTGCAAGGGAAATGCGCCCCGAGAAAAAAGCACGCGCAGTAAACTCGCCTGCAGTTGCTTCGCGTCCACCAGTTGCTTCAACGCACAGCGAAACCAACCTTCTTGCTAGAAGTGGGTTACCTACACATTGAATTTCAATAAGTTCATCACCGGTATACGATGCGTTTTTTGCAAAGGCACCAAGTAGAACAGGTAATTTGTTTTTCCCAACGTCAATGGAACAGGAGATGATAGAACCACACTGCGGGAGTGCTCCAAGTTTCTTTATTCCACTAAACGCGCTTGGGCCGCTCATGCGAACCAAGACTCGATTCGCATATCCATGAGCAGAACTGATCGCGATAATGGTTGAATCAAGATCCATCGGATCGTAAACCTAATCCTTCTTCTTGAACGACCGCTTGCTTGCCTTGTTTTTCACTTTCTTTCGACGTGCTTCCATCGCATCTGCCCACGCCCGTCCTTGTTTGTCTTTGGGTTTACCGCGTTTACCGCCCGCATCAACTCGAGCAGCTTTTGGGGATAAATCCATCTGATCAACATGTTTACGGATGTGCCGGCTTTCGAGAATGCCAACAGTACTTGATGTCAAAATGTACAACGTTAATCCAGAAGGAGCACTGTACAACATCACAGGGAATAACACGACCATCATAATTCTCATGATCTTTTGTTGTGATTGTTGCTCCGGTGTCATCGCGGATCCTGTTTGAGGAGACATATATTTTTGTTGAATAAAGAAAATAACACCCATGAGAATTGGCAACAGGTTAATGCCCGTCATATTCCACATGAGAAATTGCTTTGGTTCTTCAAACGCGCCAAAGAAGTGATCGGATGCACTGAGGTCTGCAAGAAATGACCATTCGCCGAACATCTGGAACACTCCAAAAAATGCAGGTTCCTGTCGGATGTCGAACATGAAATATAACAAAGCGTAAAGCGCAACCCAGATCGGCATTTGTAAAAACATTGGCAAACACCCAAGCATTTGGAATGGATTCACTCCGTGCTTCTGCATCAACGCCATTTGTTCGCTTTGCACCTTCTTGGGATCGTTTGGATATTTTGATTTTAATTTGTCAATCTCTGGCTTAAGTTTTTGCATTACTTTGCCAAAGCGTTGCATGTTGATTTGTGATTTTTTTGTTATTGGATGCAACAGGGTTCGAACGATCAACACCAATAAAACAATCGCAAGTCCCCAGTCAAATACAACATGTTGATCTAGTGTTGTAAGCACCATTGCTAAAAAATCAGCAAGCCACTGGAATGTACAAATTGCGCACATGCTTGACATTTGGTACAACACCATGCCCCGCATCGACAGAGAAACATAGGGTTGATTGTTATCGAGAATAGAGCGCTTGAGCGGCCCGGCGTACACACCCATCGTTAAATCAAGCGTTGTGTTTGGTGCAATAGAAGTTTTTGGTGCCCACAACGCAGTCAGGATAAACTCTTGCTCATCTACGCCAACAGTTTGTGCAGTAATAACCTGCACAGTACTTTTGAGAAGTCTTGAACCATCCCCATCATCGCTGATGTTTGGAAATACTGCTATCGCAAAATATCTATTCGTTGATGCAAACCACGAGAGTTTCAAACCATCTTCGGTAGTTTCTGTGGTTGGCCAGAGTGGTTCGCTTCCAACTTTTGCAGCATCAGCGTACTCATATAAAAAATCACTTGACTGAATTGGCGCAGCTTGATTGGGATCGTATTCATCACTGAGTTCCCAACCAAAACGAAAACGGCGACGATCCATGTAACGTGATCGGTCAACACGCAAACTTGGTGGTCCGTACTGCAACCATTCAACATCTAGCTTTGAAGATGAAAGGTTCTGCACCCGTTGGTTAAGATGTAACCCATACGATTCATCGAGTGTCCAAACACGCGTGACCTTTGCAACAGCGTTGGCACTTTCATCAACAACGGTTGCCTCAAAACTTCCTGTGCCCGTAACGTTCCAAACGGTAGGTGATGTAAGGTGAAGGAGTTCACCGTTAATCGTGATCTGACTTGCGCCAAGTACCGAAATGTCCGCAGTTTGAACGCCTTGCTCTGTGTTATATGAAAGTTCGTGCGTTGTTGAAAGCAGATACAAGTCATCGATTGGCGGCTGTTCTCCAACACCAGAACGATATTTATTCCACGCAAGTTTGCCGTCGACCGTTTCGAAAATATCTGAAAAACGAATCGAGTGAATGCCCGCGCCCGCTCGAGTGAATTCCACTTCCATTTTCGCAGTTGCCGGATCTGTCAAGGTTCCCAAGGGAGCAGGGGTCGCATCATCCTTATATAGAAGGAGGGATAATTTTCCTGCAACTGGAGCTGCAGGCATCTGTTCCTCGACAATCGGTTTATAAACAGGAGTTGTTTCAGCAGAAACAGTCGTATTCTCGTCCTGAACAGGCTTTTTAGTCTCAGGAGTCACTTCTGCAGCAGGGGCAGCGTTTTCACTTGAGGCAGGTTTTGTCTTGTTTGGTCCAAAAATAACAGCAGCAAGGACACCTGCTGCGGCGACCAATACGATGAATGGAATCAAACGACGTTTTGCTTGCTTCGTCATAGTGCGTTTCTTCTATAAAGGGAGATGTGTTTACCGTCCTTCGAGGAGCCGGTCCCCAAGCCAGTTGCTAAGTTCTGGAATTGCATGGATTTTATCGCGGACGGCTTCAATGTCATAATCAAGCCGAAAAAATTCAACAGTGGAGGCTTCATCATCAAGAATTGCGTAACTGCTACGTGGATCAAGATCCCGAGGTTGCCCAACAGATCCCGGATTGATGATGAAGTGGTCATCATTTGTGTATTGGAATGAAAAATCATCAAGATCATCTGGTTCTAAAAAATCTGGTTCGTCAAGGAAAATGCCAGGCACGTGCGTGTGGCCAGACATAGCGTATTTGGGAATTTTATCAAAAATTTGCTTCATTTTGACCGGCGAATTAATCGCGTCATCTGGAAAAAGATATTCATTGATGGGTTTGCGGGGTGTGCCGTGCACACAAAGAAAATCACCCAACCTTGTCCGCACACGCAATCCGCCTAGGAAATCCCAGCGTTTTGCAGCAATTACTTTATCTTCTTCCGCATCAAACTGTGCGCGAGTCCAATACGCAGCGTCTTCGGCAGCCTTATTAAAATTCGTTGGTTCATACAACGCGCCGTAGTCGTGGTTTCCAAGAAGTGACCACTCGCATCGCTCTGCGACCAAATCAACGCATTGTTTAGGATCGGGGCCATATCCAAGAATGTCACCCAAAGAAATAATTTGATCAACTGAACGCTGATCGATATCACTGAGCACTGTTGTCAGTGCTTCGAGGTTTCCATGGATGTCACTAATAATTGCAGTTCGCACAAAATCTTCCTGTCGCTAAAGTCTAATTTGGGCATGATACGCGTAGCGGAGCAACCTTGCCGTATCTTGGTTTGGTAGAATACTCGCTTCTCAAATTCAATATTCTGAAAAGAAAGGACGCTTTAGTGAGCGATCAAAGACATTTTGATTTAATTGTGATTGGTGCCGGACCCGGTGGGTATGTTGGGGCGATTCGAGCTGCCCAACTTGGGATGAAAGTTGCGTGTGTCGATCGAGACAAACTCGGTGGTGTATGCTTGAATTGGGGTTGTATTCCATCAAAAGCCCTGTTGCACGGTGCTGAAATGTACAGCGAGTTTGTCAATCACGGCGAATCGTGGGGGATTTCAGCAAAAGAAATTACGCTCGATTGGGGAACGTATATTGGACGGTCTAGGAAAATTACTGAGCAACTGAATAATGGTGTTGGATACCTATTCAAAAAGAACGGTATTGAGCACGTGCAAGGACACGCCCACATTGTCTCAGGAGCAACAAATGGCGCACCATGCAAAGTTGAAATACTTTCACCTTGTGGTGATTACTACAACGGTGCTGGTAGCGAAGTAGTAGAAACAATTACCGCCGACCGCGTGATGGTCGCAACCGGTGCGAAACCGCGTGAACTTCCCTTTGCACCTTGCGACCAAGAAGTGATTGTGAATTCATCAAAAGCGATGACGCTTGATGAAAAACCAGAATCAGTTGTTGTCATTGGGTCAGGAGCGATCGGCATGGAGTTTGCGTATGTCTATAACGCATTCGGTGCAGAGGTAACGATCGTGGAAATGCTTGATCGAATTCTTCCGCTCGAAGATGAAGAAGTAAGTAAACATGCGCAGCGAGCATTTAAAAAACAGGGGATGAAAATACACACATCATCAGCAGTGCAATCCGTTGAACGGAATGAAAACGGTGCAACAGTGACATGTACAAAAGATGACAAGGAAACGTCAGTGCAAGCACAAATAGTCTTGGTTGCCATTGGTGTTGGTCCACGAACGGACGGGTTGTTTGATGCTTCCCTTGGTCTTGAACTAGACCGCGGGTATATTAAAACCGACGCTAAAACGGCAAGCGAACCGACATACGCAACAAACATTCCGGGCGTGTTTGCAGTTGGTGACATTATTGGCCCACCACTTCTTGCACACGTCGCTTCTGAAGAGGCAGTGACGTGCGTCGAGCGAATGGCAGGTCATCACACGCTTGGTGTTGATTATGCATCTATTCCAGGTTGTACATATACGAACCCACAAGTAGCTTCGATTGGTAAAACTGAATCGCAGCTTAAAGACGAAGGTGTTGAATATACAAAAGGTGTTTATTCTTTGAAAGCGCACGGCAAAGCGATCGCTGTTGACGCCGCAGATGGTTTTGTAAAACTTCTTGCGAGTAAAAAATATGGCGAAATTTTAGGTGCGCATATCATCGGAAAAGATGCAAGTGAATTGATTGCTGAGGTTGGTTTGGCAATCCGCCTTGAAGCAACCGTAGAGGATATTATTTCTACGATGCACGCTCATCCGACCATGGCAGAATCGATTCACGAAGCTGCGATGGGTACGGAAGGAAGAATGATTCACAATTGAGTTCAGGTTTTAAAGAAACAACACTAGACAATGGTTTACGCATTGTTGCGGAAACTTCAACAAGTGCAGCAAGCGCAGCGATTGGCTTTTTTGTAAAAACCGGTGCGCGTGATGAAGAAGCGCCGCTAATGGGCGTAAGCCATTTTTTAGAACACATGATGTTTAAGGGAACTGACACACGTACTGCGGAACAGGTCGACTTGGCGTTTGACGATCTTGGTGCGCAACACAATGCGTTTACGTCTAGCGAGATGACAGCGTTCTGGGGCGCGTCTTTACCAGAGTCGATTGTAGAAGTGCACGATATTCTGGCTGATATTTTGAGACCCGCGCTTCGCCAAGAAGATTTTGATGCAGAAAAAAGTGTGATTCTTGAAGAGATTGCAATGTACGACGATCAACCGTTTTGGGTGTTGTATGAGCAAGCAATGGAGCATTATTACGGGAACCACTCTCTTGGTTTTCGAGTTCTTGGAACGCCAGAAACAATCAACAACATGCAGCGTGATGCAATGCAAACATATTTTGATGATCGTTACAGTGCGGACAACACGATCGTTGCATTGTCTGGGAACATAGATTTTGATGCAATGGTTGAAACAATTGCAAACAAATGCGGCGAGTGGAAACGAACAGGCGCAACGCGTGGCCCAGTGAACGTTGTAAGAAATTCAGGCACGTGCGAAGTTGTCATTCCAGAGTTGCGTCAACATTACGTCATCATGGCAATGGCGGGTGCGTCCGCGCAAGACGATATTCGATACGCGTCTGCTACGCTCGCGTCGATTCTAGGTGGTGGTGATGGTTCTCGGTTGTATTGGTCACTTGTTGATAAGGGGCTAGCCGAAGAAGCGGGTGCAAATGTTGATCCAAGTGATGGATACGGAGAACAACTTGCGTATGCGGTGTGCGCTCCAGAAAATGCGGTGCGTGTTTCTGAGGTTTTGCAAGATGAACTTTCCAAAATTTCATCAGCGCTTACACAAGCTGATTTAGATCGAGTTGTTGCCAAAGCGGCAACTGCAGCCGCGGTTGGTTCAGAGTTGCCTGCGGGGCGTATGCAGAGGCTCGGTAGTTTGTTGACTACTACGGGTGTGTACAGTTCCCTTGAAGAAGAACTACAAAAACTTGAAGCACTTACACTTGGCGATTTAAAAGCAGCAGCAGAAGCATTTCCATGGGAACCGCTTCTTGTTGCATCAACGAAGCACTAACCAATGACGATTCTTTCAGACACAGCAATTTGTTTGCGGTGCTGGGACTTTTCAGAAACCAGTCAAACTGTCAGTTTGTTAACGAGGGAACATGGGATTATTCGCGGTTTAGGGAAAGGATCTAAGCGAGACAAAAGCCCATTTTCTGGTGGGTTCGATCCTGCAACGCGAGGAAACATTGTTGCACGGACAAAACCAACAACAGATTTGGCGCTACTTACAGAGTGGCGCCTTGAACAAGTGTGGTGGCAAGTGCGGAACAATTTGCAAGTGAACAAGGCTGCGATTTATGCAATTGATCTTGTTGGTAGGTTAATTACAGACCACGATCCGCACGTAAAAGTATTTGATGCGCTTTGTTTGACTTTGGATCGTGTTGACGATGGGCACTTGATTGACTGGCCGCTTTTACAATTTCAATGGACGCTCTTGGTTGAGACAGGGTACAAACCCACGCTTGTAAATCACGATTGTGATGGTGATGAAATTCTTGCTTTCAGTTCTAGTATTGGCGGCGTTGTTCCTGATACAGGCGAAGTGGACCGGGTGCGTGTCCGGCGTGAAACAATCGACCTTCTTCAAATGCTCAGTAACGATCAGAACATGCAGCCGGTTGAACCCGAAGCAATGGAACGAGCAAACCGTCTCTTGGGACATTATCTCCGTGACCTCATCGGCAAAGAAACCTCTGCCATGCGATGGATGTGGAATAAATAAACTCGCCCCCGAAATAAACTCACCCCCGGTGAGTTTATTTGCGGTGAACAAACAGCATCCTGAGATAATTTTTGATGAATTTGGAAAAATTACTCGACCCGAAGGTTGGTAAAAAATAAACTACCCGCGGGGTAGTTATACTTCACAGTGTGACGAGAGTAATTGCGATATTGAATCAGAAGGGTGGCGTTGGCAAAACCACCACAACGGTGAACCTTGCTGCTGCGTTGGCTGAAATGGGGAACCGGATTTTGGTGATCGACCTTGATCCACAAACACACCTCGGCTTGCACTTTGGCGTGGAGGATGCGGCGACATCAGTCTATGACTTACTCATTGATGATGAAGTACCAATAACAGACGCTCGGATCAAAGCACGAAAAAACATCGATCTTGTCACAAGTGAAGTAGATCTTGCTGCTGCGGAATCAGAACTCGCAGCAAAAACTGATCGGCATGATTTGCTTTCAAAAAAACTTGCACCAGTGCTTGGCGAATATGATTTTGTCATCATCGACTGTCCCCCAAGCCTTGGGCTACTCACAATCAATGCACTCGCCGCCGCAGAAGAATTGATCGTACCAATGCAAACACACTTCCTTGCACTGCAAGGCGTGAGTCGTTTGTTCGAAACAGTTTCGCTTCTTGTTGGTGGGCTCAACCCGAAACTTCGAGTAACCGGTGTCGTGCTTTGTATGCACGAGAGAAACACAAAACTTGCCCGCGAAGTTGTCGATGATTTACAAGGATTTTTTGATGCATCGCGTGATCAAGATGTGCCATGGAAAAATTGTGTGATCCTTGATCCGCCAATTCGCCGCAACGTAAAACTTGCAGAAGCTCCAAGTTTTGGTCAAACAATATTTGATTACGAACCGGAATGCGCTGGTGCGAAAGATTACAAAAAACTTGCTGAAAGTGTTGTTGAGTGCGCAGCGCAAAACACCAAGCCGGTTGAAGAGCCAGAACCACAACCACTTGGCAATGAGTAAACGCACGCAGTTGCACTGGAAAATTGTGTTTTGTTTGTGGTTTGTTGTCGTAACCATTGCTACACATACACCCGCAATGCAGGAATCTGAAACCCCCACGTTTATCTCGCCAGACAAATTGTTTCATTTTGTTTCGTTTGGTGTTCTTGCAATGACATTTTGGTCCACGGGATGGATAAAAGATAAAAGGAAGGTGCTTTGGCTGTTCATTCTTTGGTCAGTCGTTGACGAACTCACACAAGCGTTGCTGCCACTTGGTCGACCTTTTAGCGTCGCTGATCTCATAGCAAGCGTGCTTGGCATCGTTGCTGCAGCGAGTTGGATGGGCATGCTTACATTTCCACAATTACGCGAAGTTCAAACAAAAGTCGACATGCTCTTGTCGAGAACAATAGTGTGGTTCGTGTTGTGCCCAGTTGCGCTCATCGGAGCAGTAGGCACAAGCGCAGTCATCTGGAAGATACTGTGGAACCTGTATCAAGTAAGTTTCGGACCACTTTCACTATGCCTTGGTCTCATTATTACTGCAACAGTGTTGTTATCAATCATTTCAATCTGGGCGCAATGCTTGGAAAAGAAAATCCTAAAAAAACTATTTCCTACATTGCTCGTTCTTGGAATTGTTGCAATCATCATTGGATTTGCAACCTCTGATATTGAAGTGGGAGCGTACACAATTGGTCTTACCTTTTTTACAATTGGGAGTGCGCGTATTTGGCGAGCGACAATTACTGATAAATCCACTTGGGGGACGATGTAAAAATGGTGACACACAAGGACAACCTCGAAAAGAATACACGCACGGTTTGGTCGATGACTTTACTGAGTCGCATCGCTGGTCTTGGCCGTGATGCTGCGATAAGCCGCACTTTTGGCGCGGGGGCTGTTTCTTCTGCATTTTTCTTTGCGTTTTTGATTCCAAACTTGGCCCGTAGATTGTTTGGCGAGGGCGCACTTTCCGCAGCGTTTATTCCTGCGTATTCAAAATTGCTACAAGAAAATCCAGAAAGAGCAAAAGCGCTCGCCTCTCTCACAATTGCAAAACTCATCGTATTTCTTGGTGTTGTTGTCATACTCGGCGAATTATTATTGTGGTCGCTCGTCACATGGGCACCGCGACCAGATGGCACGTTCGGATTGATGATGACCATGTTGCCGTACATGCCGATGGTTTGTGTTGTTGCGGTTCTTGGCGGTATTTTGCAAACACATGGAAAGTTTGGTCCAACAGCGGCAGCGCCAATTCTTCTTAACGCGTGCATGATTGTGGCAACACTTTTGTTCGCCGATGTTTTCACTTCGGTTCAGAACCACATGATGGCAGTGGGCGCTGCAGTTATTGTTGCGGGGCTCCTGCAAGTTGCGTGGTCTTTATATGCACTTCGCGGCATCGCATGGTGGACAGCCGATAGAGCGTGTGGCAAAGAAGATCTTCGAAATATGATGGGAAAATTAATCCCAACAATCATTGGTCTTGGAACGCTGCAACTCAACACGCTCCTTGACGGACTCATTGCGAGTTATCCAATAGTTTTTGGTTCAACTATATTTGGAGTTACCTACCCCCTTGGTGAAGGTGCGAACGCTTCTCTAAATTTTGCTTCGCGTCTGTTTCAGTTTCCACTTGGCGTGTTTGGTATAGCAGTTGGCACAGCTATTTTTCCACTGCTTGCCTTGCAAGCAACCAAGCGAGATGCATTTGGTGACACCGTTCGACGCGGGTTACGTCTGGTTGTTTTTATTGGATTACCAGCAAGTTTAGGGTTGATTCTTGTGCGCGATGTACTTACAGGCGTTGTGTTTCAGGGTGGTTTGTTTACAAGTGGCGACACGTCTGAAGTGGGTTTTATTTTACTTGGGTATGGGACAGCAGTTTGGGCGTACTCGATGACACAGGTTCTTACTCGCGCGTTTTATGCAGTTGATGATATGAAGACGCCTGTGAAAATTGCGGTGCGTATGGTTGCGCTAAATGTAACCTTGAACGTCATTTTAATTTGGACACCACTCGGTACGGCGGGGCTTGCGTGGTCCACTGCATTTTGTGCTGTCATTCAAGTTGGTGTGTTGATGCGGGTTATTCGAAAACACGTCGATGTTCCCGCTGATAAAACAGTTGTGACATCATGGATAAAAACCGCGATCGCTTCGTTAATAATGTCAATTGCAGTTGCGATGTCACTTTCGCTCATTCCCGTGGATTCCTCATTCTCATGGTGGGAATCTTGCATCACACTTGGGATCGCCGTGGGAGTAGGCATTGTGGTTTTCGGAGTGTGCGCTCATCTCTTAAAGATGGAAGAAGGGAAGTGGATTTTGGGTTCTAGAAGTTAGATGTAGAAAAAACGCACTTTTGTTGTTCAAAATGTGCAAGAAGTGCGTATCCTAAACATATGCGAACATCTATTTATACACGACATCGCGCTGGTTTTACCCTTATTGAATTAATGGTAGTGGTGGGGATTCTCATTATTCTTGCGAGTATTTTGATACCAACGGTTTCAGCAGCATTTCGTACAGCTCGATCGAAGAAAGATTTAACCCAACAACGCGGAATCTATCAAGCGATGGTTTTGTATTCGACTGGGAATGACGGCAAATTCCCGCTCCCTAGTGAGATTGTTGATGAAAATAATCCTGATCCAGCGATCAACACAACAAGTGCACTCATGTCATGGATGGTGATGCAACGATTTTTTGATTTCACATATACAGTGAGCCCAGTTGAAACAAACTCAAACATTCGGGTTATTTCTGGTGGTGACGGTGCCGATGGCGTGGATACTGATTTTTCCTATGACTATGATATTTATGATGGATCGCTCTACCACTGGGATCCTGACTTTAATGCCGATTTTACGCAGGAAGTTGCGCACAGTTCGTACGCACACCAAGCGCTTGTAGGACAACGTCCACGGATGAAATGGCATTCGGCTTCGGGTGCAACCGATGTCATCATCTGTAATCGTGGGCCAGAACTCATAGTTTCGTCAAACGAATTGTCGGTTGTGGATCAATACACAGGAAGTGATGACCCTTACGATATTAGAAAGACGAACACATTTGGATTTCATGGTTCCTCTGAACAGTGGGAGGGCGCTGCAGTGACTGGAGATGGTTCAGCAAAGATGATTGAATCGTATATCAATACCGATATGACCTACTCACCACTTGATGGCTCACTGCTGCGACCAGATATTTTATTTTCAGCAGAATTTGGCGATGTAGATGAAGATAACCCAATGGCATCTGGTGATAACTGGGTCATCGTGACATCCAACGATACCACCACCTTCACAAAAAACGAAACCGTTCCTGTTTGGGATTAACCCCCCCCGAAAACACACACCCCCGAAAACACCCCCCCCCGAAAACACACACCCCGAAAACATCCCGCGGGTTGTTTTTTCCAAAGCAGGTCGACGGATAAAAACACGTCCTATAACCAATTTTTGTAG
>JACKQG010001525.1_pt1 | contig 31872 bp, 33 predicted proteins | sample 8237621 | NCBI WGS metagenome assembly JACKQG01 (sample SAMN15677084, study PRJNA649215) | marine metagenome | biome: marine; feature: Black Sea; material: saline water; isolation source: suspended particulate matter (SPM) from the Black Sea western gyre | collected 2013-06-09/2013-06-10 | depth... | reverse complement strand
CCCTTATCCTCGGGTGTACCCACTACCCCATTTTACAAAAAGATATAGAGCGAATCATGGGAAAAAACTGCCAGGTCTTGAACGGTCCAGAGACAGTCTCGCACAAGTTGAAAGAGTATCTTTTAAGGCACCCTGAAATAGAGGATAGAATCTCTCGGACCGGAACCGTAACTTTTTGCACTACGGACGACCCAGCACGGTTTAAAGCCCTTGGGCAGAAATTTCTGGGGCAGAACATCCATAAGGTAGAACGGGCCATTGTTGACTAACCCTCTTTTTCCAAAAACCAGTCAATCAACTCCCGGGCAATACTGATTTTAGGCGGAATGGAGGGAAGCTGTTTCGCTGAATACCAGCCTGCCTCGGATATTTCGGAATGGTCGATGCTTATTTCTCCAGCAGCATATTCAGCCGTAAACGCAACCATGAGAGAATCCGGGAAAGGCCAGGGCTGACTGCCAAAATAGCGGATGTTTCTTACGGTGATGCCCACCTCTTCCGAGACTTCTCGTTTGACACACTCTTCCAGAGTTTCACCCGGTTCCACGAATCCGGCCAGAACACTGAAAAACTTGCCCGGGAACCGTTTTGAATGGGCAAGCAGGATCTTATGATCCTTAAGCACGGCAACGATCATGGCAGGAGAAAGCCTCGGGTAATTTATCAACCCGCATCGGGGGCAGATTTTGGCACGTTCATCTTTTTTATTCCCGGTCCGTTCTCCGCATCTGCCACAATACCGGTGGTTCTGACCCCAGCGAAGCAATTGGCTGGCCATTCCCGCCGCCCGGATAACATCCTCTCCAAACTGACTGAAAAGGGCACGGAGACCCACGAATGAGAAGGCGCCTGAAACATCCGCCCCATCCCCCAATTCCGCCACATAACAGGGTTTCCCATCAAGCAATCCGAAAAATTGCTTCTTTTCAGGGGCAAGGCCAAGTTTTTTGATATCTGATGATTGCGGAATAAGATAGTTGTCCTGTTTCTCTTTTATAAGAATCCGATTATCATGAACTAAAAACCACAGCGCATTTTCAGGCGCCACGGTTGGCTGTTTAGAATCTGCTACAAAGGCCATTGGACGATTCTCCATCTCGCGTTGATAGCATTACCAGTTTGTTAATAAAGCCAGAACCATGCCGAATCATCCCTGTAAACGTAGGACGTCATTCCCGGTTATCAATTCTGGATTCCCGCGTTCGCGGAAACGACGGTTGCGGTATATCATCCCAACTTTAACAAACTGGTAATTCCCCGTTGAATGTACCACGCCGTGGTTCACAATTCAAGATGTGTGAGTGTCCCCTTATGCGCGTCTGTGCATGGTATCTCGAGTGAAGAGATAAAAGACGGCAACCAGAAATGAGCAGAAGGCACACACCAGAAAAGAAGCCGTGAAAGCCTCAGCCCCCCGGGAAGATTCAGGATACAACGACTGCATGAAGATGCCCAGCCCCTGAAGAAAGAGGGCAGGGCCAATCATGGTGAAAAAATTGATCCCCGTCATGGCGGTCCCGGCCATCTCCAATGGCATGATTTCTTTTATGTGTACGTACATCAACAATCCGGTGGCCCTGAAAAATCCAAAGGAGAAAAACAGGAACGCAAGGGCTAAAAACCCTGTTCCTCCAGGAAGACCGGCCATCAGCAGCACCATGACGACAACGATCAGAAGACCCCCTGAGACAAGCCATTTCCGCGTCTTTAAGATCCTGTCCGACAAGACCCCCCAGACAGGTTCACCCGAAATGGCTCCGAGGTTCATGAGGAGAATCAGGTTACCCGCATTCATAACACTCTGGCCCATGGCGTCCATAAGATAGGGTCCGGCCCAAAGGGTCTGAAAGGCACCATAGACACCATAGCTCACTAAACTTGCCAGCGAGATGATCCAGTACTCTTTCTTTTTCAAAAGCAGGGCAAGACCGGAAAATGCCTTGCGCACGTCCGGAAAAAGCTCTTGAGGGAAAGAGGACGGTCTGTTCGGGGGTGTGTCTCTCACCACCACGTACAGGATCAGCACCAGAAGCAGATTCACACCCGCAATGACCATAAAGGCCTGTCGCCATCCCATGGCATTGACTAACAGAACCAGGGGTGTCGCAGCAGCCATGTTTCCCAGGGTCCCGATGGAAAAAATAATACCGGAGAGGGTCGCAAAGGTGGCGGGCCCGAACCAGACAGTCAGGAGTTTCAATGTACCCATGAGATTGCAGGCCATACCCATGCCCAGAAGTGTACGACCCACCAGACCGAGCCCAATGGAATGGGCATATGAAAAAATGAGGGCACCGGCAATACCGATAAGGGAAAGACCCGTCATCATCTTTCTTGGTCCGATCCGGTCTAAAAAAATACCGATGGGGATCTGGGTCAGGGCAAAGGCGTAAAAAAAGGCGGCACTGATGGTGCCCAGGCCCCGCGTGTCTAAGGCAAGGTCTACCAGGAGATCATTCGCAATAACCGCATTAGATGCCCGATAAAACTGGGAAAGAAAAAAGTTGGCAGAGGTGATCAAAAAAATAAACCAGCGACGGGACATGGCACTCCTTAAATAGGAAAAGGCCCTTGTCTTATGAGACCATTATGATTATAGCATAGTTTCAATATTTTGAGAAAAGGAAGGACTTGTTTTGCGATTTGTTGTTTTTATCTCTGTTTTCCTCACCCTTTACGGGCTCCTCCACACCTATGCCTTTTTGAAGGCAAGGGGCGCCTTTTCTCTCAGCAGATGGGGAGGCATTTCCCTGGCCCTGTTTATGGTCTTTATGGTGTTATGTCCCATTCTGGTTCGAGTGCTCGAAAGATATGGAATGGAGACAGTCCCCAAGATTCTCGCCTATGCCGGATATACCTGGATGGGGCTTCTGCTGATGTTCGTGTGCACTGCATTTGTAATAGACATCTATGGCCTCCTGCTCTCGGTGTTAACCCGTGTTTTTCATTGGGACCCGGGACCATGGATACCATCGCCCAGGATCACATTCTTCATACCCCTCGTGGTCTCTGTACTGGTCGGCGTTTATGGCCATATAGAGGCCCTCAGTATCCGAACTGAACTGATCGTTATCAAATCTCCCAAAATTCCTGAAAACGTGGGCAAACTTCGAATCGTTCAGATCTCTGATGTGCACCTCGGACTCATAATGGGAGAATGGAGACTGGAAAGGATCCTCAGAGAAGTGCGCAGGGCAAAGCCGGATATCCTGGTTTCCACAGGGGATCTGTTGGACGGCCAGATCAACGATATTTCAAAAATGGCAGACAAAATCAATGCCGTCCGTACTCCTTACGGGAAATATGCGGTTACAGGGAATCATGAATTCCATGCCGGCATCGGGCGATCGCTGGCCTTTGCTGAAGAGGCCGGGTTCACCGTTCTCAGGGGAGAGAAACTGGAGATTCCAGGGCTTATTATTATGGCGGGCGTGGACGATGTCAGGGCAAATCGATTCGGCGGCCATGGAAAGATCTCTGAAAAACAGTTACTCTCAGGGCTTCCTGAAAATCAATTTACCATTCTTTTGAAACACAGGCCTTTGGTGGAGAGCGGGAGTGAGGGACTTTTTGATCTTCAACTCTCAGGCCACACCCACGGTGGTCAGCTCTTCCCTTTTAGCCTCCTCATCAAGCTGCTCTATCCCATAGATAAGGGGCTCCTTCCTCTTAGGGATGGGGTATTTCTTTACGTAAACAGGGGTTCCGGGACCTGGGGACCACCCATGAGATTTCTCGTCCCGCCGGAAGTGACCATCATCGATCTGGTACACGGTGGGTGATGCAGGTCGGCCCAGCGTGATATTCATGCCTATTTTTCCAGCAAGAATGGCTTTTTTATATACTTGCCTGCCTCTAACTCCTGGGCCATGTCAACCTCCTTTGATTTGGCGTAGCCGCTGGCGATGATGGCCTTCTGTCCGGGACGGGTCTTGATGATCTCCTCATAGGTTTCCCGGCCGTTGATCCCTTTAGGCATGGCCATGTCAAGGACGATGAGATCCACTGGATTTTCTTTCACATACTCAATGGCCTCTTCCCCGCTGGAAACAATTTGAGCGATATAACCCAGCCTGGTCAATATCCCGCCTGCAATTTCTCTCTGCGAACTTTGCGTCTCGAGTCTCGCCTTGCGGGACGGGCGGTGAAAATATAATATTACTTGTCCGAATAGCAACGCTGAAGATTTCGGGGGCTAATCAGATTTCCACTATTTTTCGTATTTTTCTATTACATCCTTATAATCTTCTCTCCAATCCGTTAACTTATATTTGGCAAGGATTTCTTTCAACTCTCCCGACAGCCTCATCTGCTCTATTCCATCGGTAATCAATCTGGCATATTGTTTTGATTTGGGGTTCGTAGGAGAAAATGCAATATACAGTTTTGATTCTTCCAATGCCTCCTTTGAATTAATGGGATCAACCCCGGCATCTTGAATTTTATCCCAGACCCCCATGGAACTGGCAGTATAAATAAAAACCGCTTTATCTTCGGGAATGACGTCTATCCTGTCTTTTAACAGCTTTCTAATATTCAAGACCAGAGGCTCTTTGGACTTAATGCTTTGAACCTTTTTTGTATTCCTGTATTTTTTAAAATATTCATCGAGTTCTTTCCCATACTCATAGTCACCCATAATACCAACTCGTACAGTCTTAAGAGACCCTATTCCTGCAAAAACCCAGTCAAAACCCTTTCTTTTAAAAAAATGGATGTCTGATATCCCAAATTCCTGTTCAGGGAAAATAAGCGCAGGAGCTTCATTCCTGGTTACCCCTACTACGGCAGTAATATCATCCTCTTTAACAAGTTTCAGCGCACGGGACCAGGGAGCAATCTCATATTTGAATTTATGACCGGTTTTTTCGAAAATCCTTTTTGCTATCTCGATTGTATAACCGGGCTGTCTGGCATCCAATGCGCAATTATAGGGACACCACGTATCTGCTTTAAGCAGAATCGTATCGGGAAAGGCCTCAGCCGGCATCAAGATAAACACAGCCAGTATCATAAGATATCTTGGAGATAACATAACACTCCTCTATTTAATAAGTGCCTATTTATCCCGTTTGCAGCGGGGAAGTTGATGCGCCCGCAAAAAGTCTTCGAGGCCGTTACTCCCGCGAAAGCGGGAGTCCAGACCCGACTGATTTCCCTGGATTCCCGCGTTCGCGGGAATGACAAAAACAGGTAGTTTATGACTTACGAGACCCTCAAAGTTAAGGACCTTTTTAAAGTTTTATAAGGGATCGTCTTTGTAAATTTCCGGATAAAGTTTTTTGGCACAGTCCGGGCAGATGCCGTGGCTAAATTCGGCCTCGGAGCGATCCCTTATATAAGATTCTATCTGGTTCCAATAACCCTTATCATCCCGGATCTTTTTGCAGGAAGCGCATATTGGAAGCATGCCGCTTAATTTCTTGACCTCAGTGAGCGCTTCTGTAAGCTCCAGGATAAGATTTTCTCTTTCTTTTTCTCTGGCACGTAAACGGTTCATCCCAATCCCGAGTCCTATCAAACCTAAAGCCCAGATAACAAGATAGGATATGATTAAATAGCGAACTTCCCTTGTTCTTGATGCCACAATCGGCCCGGCTTCAATGGTTACGCTAATACCCCCCCTCAAGTCTCCCTCCTTATAACCCTGTTTGGCATGACATTTCAGACAGGGGCGTTCCACCCAGAGAGGGGCCATATAACGAAACATTTTGGTTCCCTCTGGAGAGGTTACGAACTCAGAATGCTCGGGGATCCCCGTTTCCAACAAACCGAGGATCTTGGCCTCCCAGGAATCAGGGGCATTTCCGGGACGGATAGGATTAGAGCTTGTTATATGGAACCATACCTTATTTCTCCTGGCTGCAATTTCACCGATCTGCCGGGTCATGTAGGCTGGATTAATCTTTGTCAGCTTCCGACCGTCCTTTGTTGTGATGTCACGGTCAGGAACATCGAGATAAGGGTTGGGCTGTGCCTTTTCGCTGATGGGAACGTAGACACCGCCATGAAGGGCATTCCAATATCGGATTGTTACGATTTCCTCGAAAAAGGCACGCGCCTGGTATGCGGCCAGTTCGTCAGCCTGCTTGAATTCACTTTGGAGATTCAGGTTAAACAGCGCGGCAAGAACCAGTGTCCAAATCAACGCGAACAGTAGCGCATAATTACGAATCGATGAATGTGTTCTTTCCTTGTTGCGATTCATAGATTTCCCCTAACAACCTTGATGGTCCTGTAAAAAATCACTGGCCCGTTTTCGTCATTCCCGCGCGAAGGCGGGAATCCAGGGATTCCCGCGTTCGCGGGAGTGACGGCCTTGGAGACTTTTTATAAGGCCGTCAATTTTGTCCTTATCTTTAACCCTGAACCTTGAACCTTGAACCTCTTAACACATACCCCTTAACACCCTTCATCTTCCACTATCTCAAACTTGGATGAAGAGGGTTTCTCTGCTTTGGGCGTGGGCTTTTGAGTCTCTTCCGTCTTTTTTTGAGTCTGTACCTGAGGAGATGGTCTGTCGGCAGCAATACGATCCGGGTTGATAATGGCAAGGATCAGACCGAGAAGGATAAGAATCGCTGCGGCTGATCTCTTCATTCCCTTTGAGCCGCCCGGGAGAGTGTCCCTGTCCCCAAACTTATTTTCCACCTTTTCCACAAACCAGTAGGCTCCCACAGCCATAAGACATACGAGAAGGGCAACAATACCTGAGTTGAGATTCAGGACATCTGTGAGACGGATAGCGCCCATATCTCCGGCGGAATAGAATCCCTCAAGCAGCGGGAATATCTCGGCAAAGATAAATGAGCCAATGATCATTCCTACGATAAATATCAACCCGTCAAGCTTGCCCGATACCGTGGCCACGATGGAGGTTGTAGGGCAATAGCCGCCCATTATGAATCCAACACCGAGGATAAGACCACCCACAATCTGGGGCCATATATAGGTGGGTAAGAGATACACCAGACCAAGGTCGATCCAGCCAAAGACGGAAAAATAGAGGAGACCTAACATACACACTACGATAGCGGTGAACATGACCTTGAGGACGGCAAAGTCTCGCAGATAAAATATGGCCGTGAGTTTCCTGACGTTTCCAAACCCGGCCCTTTCGAGCACAAACCCGAAGAGGAAACCGATAAGCCCGGCCATTTGAAGACCGTAGGCAAAATCAAACCAACCTAATTTGTATAGAGGTCCCATTATAGCCACTCCTTTCTAAAAAAATAGGCGGTTGCATATGCGCCGGCAAAGATAGAAAACATAAAGATCCAGCTGCCAAAGGCGAGTTCGGAGGCCCCTGTAAGGGCCTGTCCGCTTGTGCATCCTCTGGCCAATCGGGCGGCAAATCCTGACAGGATACCCCCGCCCATTGCAAGCCACAGCCGGGCTGAAACCCCTATGGATGGTCCCCTTGCCACCTCGCCTTGTACCCTTTTGGCAATGAAGGCCGAAAACAGGCCTCCAAGCCCGGCCCCCAGACTCAGGAAAACAAGCCAGGCCATGAGGGGAGATCGATCCCCTGACAGGTATTTTGAGAAATATGCATTGGTTTTTGCATGTTCAGGAGCCACCAAATCAATCCCTGCCGTTGCAACCCGGGCAAAGGTTGCTGAAGATCCGACACCCCTGCCCATGGTATAAAAGGAAAACAGCATGACTAACCCGAGTAAGGCTCCGATGACATAAGGGTTGGTATAACGGTGATTCATGATAAGCCTCCTTTCCTGTTTGGTTATGCGTGAAAATTATAGGCCTTTTTTTCATCCCGCCATCGGCGGGACTAGAGGCGCAGAGTACGCAGAGGAGGGATATTTTTTCTTTTCTGGTGATCCCGCTGAAAAAAGCGGGACTTTCAGGACAACAGAAAAGAAAAGATCTACGCCATAAGGTGTTTGTCGAGCAAGCCTCTTAAAAATGATACGAAGTTCCTTAACTTTGACAAACTCGTAAAAAGTCAAACATCTTCCGTTTTCGTCATTCCCGCGAACGCGGGAATCCAGGAAAATTAGTGGCTTATGGACCCCCGCTTTCGCGGGGGAGACGGACTTGGGGACTTTTTACGGGACCATCAACTTTAGTCACTTCAAACTTTAGTCACTTCAAACTTTAGTCACTTTAGTCACTTTTTTGAGCGCCTCTTCTGCTAACTCTTTTACATTACAATTGATTAACTTTCGATCCTTATAAACACTAAGCCGGGCGTCATCGTCTGTTAGGGCCTCAAGGGCCTCCCGCGCATCGCCCGCCTCAAGCAATCCCATGAGCCAGGCCGCTAATCCCCTCACTGCAGGATCTATGGATTGCAGGTACTGCATGAAGTCGGAGACTGCATCCTGAACCAGGTATGGTCTTACCTGAGAGAGCCTTGCAACGCCCCAGAGGAGACCACGTTGAAGCATTTCCAGTTCCAGATAATTTCCGTCTTTCCGTGCATAGGATATGAGAACAGAGACATACTCATTAGCAAGCAGTTCATGACAGGCCAGAATCTCTCCCATGGCCTCCGGGCTGCCCCAGCCTATGCCTCCTGATTCGTCGTTAAGATTCCACATGAGCCGGCGCATGATTATCCTGGCCTGCTCCATATCTTCATCGGCAAGCCTTGCCACAGCAGCGCCCATGGCTGTAATCGCCCGCCATTTTATCTGCTCATCAGTACTGTAAAGAAAGGAAAAGAGGGAGTTGATCACTCGGAGTAGAGGCATGCTGCACAATACCTCTAAGGCAAAGTCAAGATCCTCTGACCCCAGAAGATCGAGAACCCTCTGTTTGAGAATGCGCCCTTTCAACCACCCCCCTCCCAAATTATACAGTCCTTGGGGCAGCAGCTTATGGCCTCCCGGACTTCTTTTTCAGGATATTGAGAAAGCTCCACTGCCTCAATGATCCCTGTCTCCTCATTTATCCGAAAGACGGTTGGACATAACTCCACACAGGATTCGCAATAGGAGCACTCGCTGATATCAATGACCGGGGCCTGTCCCATAACTTCCCCGCTGCAAACGGGATAAATAGACACTTTCCCTTCCCTTCCTACTTAGTGCCTGAACGAAAACCCAGGAGTTTGGCTTTTTGTTTTGCTCCAGTTTTGTTCAGCAATTTTCAACTTACTGAGATTGCTTTTTTTTAAATCCGAAATCGTGTCTGAACACGCTTTTCGTTCAGACACTACTTAACCTTATGCGTTGCCCTCATAGTACGGTCAAGCTCCTGGATTTCGCCGAGGGATTTTGTCATGGCGGCCCAGCCGTACCAGTAGACATAATCCGGATTGGCGTGAAAAACACCCTGATAGGTTCGCATCCGGTATTTCATATACATCCTGAACAGCACCTGATCGATGTATGAACCACCTGTCTGATTGAAGTAGAGAAAATCTGGATAGGCAAAGGGATAGTAATCCGGCTTCTTGATGATTCCTTCTTTGTAAAGAGCCGCAACGATCTTAATCCCCTGCGCCATCAAGCGGTCGGCATTTTTAATCATCCGGTCGCCCATCTCCAACCGGTGTCGGGCATACTGCCCGGCATGACATCTTGAGCAGATCTTGATCATCTTTTCCCGCTCTGCTTTCCAGGCATCTTCAGTAAACTGAATCATGTGGAGAGACTTCATCATCTCTAACCGCGGAGTTGGTTTGCCGGTTCCGGGATTCAGTACGCCGAGGGCCTTGAGTATAATAACCCGGTCGGCTGCCCACTGCTTGTCTTTTGGCAGGGGTAACCGGACACCGAAAAAGCCCCATGCAGTCCGGTTTTCGTGGGTGCCGTCAGGCATGTGACAAAGCTGGCAGGTAGGTGCTGCAGCACCTTCAGGCAATTTGCCTGCCTGTTTGACAAAAAAGCGGGTGCCATGCTTGGAACTGCTCCACATCTCCCACTGTGGGTGGTCATAACCCATATGGCATTGCTGACAGGCCCTTGGATCCTGGGCCTCTTTTTTGGAAAAGGCGTGACGCGTATGGCACTCGTCACAGGAGTTGTTCTGATATCGGTAGCCTTTGTCCCATCGATCTTTTTTCTCAGCTGCACTCTTAATTCCCATATTATGACAGCCGCCGCATCCCACACTTCCTTCCATCAGCTCGTCCGGCTCCATATGGGTAATGGGCAGGGCATTCATTGATCGCCAGCCATAGTTATGCTTACCTCTGGTAAACTGATCGAACTGATCTTCATGACATTCGCCGCAGACCTGTTCATCCGGCAGCCGGGCCAGGTTGGCATCTTTCGCGGTCTTATGTTTATCCCCATGACAATCCGAACATGTTACATCTTCTTCTGAGTGCTTACTCACCCCCCAGTCGGATACAAAGCCAGGGGTTACCTTCTTGTGGCAGGCGATACACTCGTTCTGATTAGCCGGGGCACCCTCGCCGAAGGCAAGAGCCGCCATCCACAGGAGGGCAATCGAAATCAGTATCATTCTCTTTGAAAACATGATTTTCTCCTTCTCCTGATTTCTTCCTTGATAATCTCCGGAAAATCACTCATCCGTTTTGGTCATTCCCGCGAACGCGGGAATCCAGGGAAACCAGTCACTTCTGGACTCCCGCTCCCCGATCGGGTCGAGGACAAGCTTCGCGGGCGTGACGGCCTTGCAGACTTTTTACGAACTTATCTTCCTTTGTAGCGAATGATTATTCAGCTGGCAGAGCCTGGGCAATCTTAGCCGCTAATTCACGGCACGCATCCAAACCTTTGTCATCAGGCACGTACTGAACCCTCACGCCCGGATCAATAATATCGAACTTCATCTCTTCGAGCTCTTTCGTGACCAGTTTTGCAGCCTCACCACTCCAGCCGAATGAGCCGAATGCAGCCCCCACCTTATTCAACGGTTTGAGACCCTTCATATATGTCAGGAAATCACTGACCGTGGGGAAAAGCCCGTTATTGAGAGTAGGGGACCCGACTATGATTGCCCCTGCATCGAGGACCTCGGTCATGATATCACTGCGATGCCAATTCCTGAGATGCATTAACCTGGCATCCACACCTTCCTCGCCAAGCGCATCTACAATTACCTCTCCCATGGTCCCGGTACTGTGCCACATGGTATCGTAAATGACCAGGGCCTTCCGTTTTGGTTTCTGATTGCTCCATTCAACATAGGCATTAATGATTTTTGACGGATCTTTGCGCCAGAGGATGCCGTGGTCAGGACAGATCATATCTATGGGCAACCCCATTTCTGTAACCTTGTCCACTAATTTGAGTATCAGCGGCGAGTAGAGGAGCAGGATATTGGCGAAGTATTTCCTTGCATGAGGCATGATGGCATCACCAATCTGGTCGTCAAACCTTTCAAGACCCGCATAATGCTGTCCAAACGCATCGCTGGAAAAAAGAAGCCGGTCTTCTTTTACATAACTAAACATGCTGTCAGGCCAGTGAAGCATCCTGGTCTCCAAGAAGGTGAGGGTTCTATTCCCTAAGCTCAATTCACCGCCGTTTTCCACAGGCTGATAATTCCACTTCTGAGGAAAATGGCTTGCAAGGTTCTTCTGTCCCATCTTGGAACAGTAAAGGGGTTTATCTTCGCCGATCTTGTGCATTACTCTCGGCAGCCCCCCGGAATGATCCATCTCGGTGTGGTTGCTGATAACATAATCAATCTTCTTCGGGTCAACAATCTGGCTTATGTTAGCAATAAGTTCATCGGCAAATTCCTTCTTGACCGCATCTATCAGGGTAATCTTTTCGTCCATGATAAGAAAGGAATTATAGGTTGATCCCTCGTAGGTAGAATATCCGTGAAAATCCCTGATGTTCCAGTCTATCACGCCCAGCCAATAAATACCTTTTGCAATCTCCATAGGTTTCATATCTTACTCCTTTTCAAAGACGTCTTTTGCTTCCCCGCATATGGGACATGTCCAGTCATCGGGAACGTCGTCAAATGAGGTCCCCGGCTCTACACCGTTATCCGGATCGCCATCCTCCGGGTCGTACACATAATCACATACCGAACATTCATACTTATCCATAATTTTCTCCTCCTTTTATGAATTTAAAAATGTATTATTCCTCTCACAGAGCGCACAGAGATCACAGAGATTTCATTTAGATCATTTTTTTACTCATAATCTTAATCATAATCTTAATCGAACATCCCTGGATTCCCGCGTTCGCGGGAATGACGAAAACGGGTCATTTCTGTCTTTTCGCGGCCTTCTTGAATTTCCAATTTCAAGTTTCCAATTTCAAATTTCAAGTTTCAAATTTCCCCGCTTAAAAACGGGATCTTCGACAAGTTTCGAATCAGCTCAATCACCCTTCTCTCAATATCATCCCTGATCTCACGCATAAAGGAGATCGGTTTTCCTGCGGGATCTTCCAAATCCCATTCTTCATTCGGCACGTCGGGAAAAAAGGGACATGCATCCCCACACCCCATTGATATGATCAGGTCCGGTTTTCCATAACCCGCAACGGCTGAAATGGTCTTGGGCTTGCGAAAGGCCATATCAATATCCTTTTCGCCCATGACTTCAACCATGAGCGGATTGATCTCCTTTGCAGGTGCACTGCCCGCGCTTACAGCCTCTATGCGGTCCCCGGCATGGCGCTGGGCAAAGGCGCTCGCCATCTCGCTTCGGCAGGCGTTTTCAGTGCAGACAAAAAGGACTTTCTTCCTGTCTAAAAAAGGGGCCACAAGGATCCTGGCCTTTTCTTTTGCATCCTCAAGGGCAGTGGGATGTTCTGCTATATCTCCAGGCCTTTCGATCTGGTTGAAAGCAAGGGTCCCATCAAAGCTCGCGCCAACTGCGTCAAAGAAATATTTTGCGGTGAGGTTGACGCCTTCAAAGAGATTCTTTCCTTTCGTGGCGCCTACGGCCAATAAGAAACCTCGCCGCCACTCCCTTCCCGGGTTCGTTAATCCGAGCACATATCTTCTCGACCAGAGGGCCTGGGAGCGGTCAATGAGGGCCTTAAGCTGGGCCGTAACCCCGTAAAAGAATATGGGTGTTGCCATCACGATAAGGTCTGCCTGGCGGAGTAACGGATAAACATCCTGCATATCATCGTCAATGGGACAGAAGCCCTTCTGCTCGCAAACCCCGCATTCCAGGCAGGGAGAGATATTTCTCTTGGCCACATCTAAATATTCTGTTCGTGCCCCGAGTCTTTCGGCTTCCGCAAGAAATGTCGAGAGGAGGATGCTGGTATTTCCTTTGACACGCGGGCTTCCCTGTAATCCAACAACAAGCATATAAAGACTCCTTACCGTGAAACCTAAGCCCTGGATTTGAACCCTGCCGAAAATCGCCGGACATAATGCGCGGGAACCCTCAGGCACTATCTATGTCTCTGAACGAAAGCCTCGAAATGAAAACAAATACAACATCAACAATGAGGGTTTAGTGAGTTGGAATTTATTCCATAATTCCAAAATCCAAATTCAAAAATCCAAAATAGTGCCTGAATCACGCCAAGGCGTGATTTTCGTTCAGGCACTATCTATGCCTCTCTTTCATCGATCAGTTTTTCAACCGCGGTTTTGTCAGTGAGAGTACTTAAGTCGCCAAGCTCTTCCACGTCACCTGAAGCCACTTTTCTCAATATTCTTCTCATGATCTTCCCGCTTCGTGTCTTGGGGAGCGAGTATGCAAACTGGATCTTGCTTGGCGTAGCGATAGGGCCAATTTTTTTCCTTACATGAGCGACCAGGGCTTTTCTCAAAATCTCCGTCTTCCTGACGCCCTCATTCAATATCACGAAGGCGTAAATACCCTCTCCCTTGATTTTATCGGGATAACCGACCACAGCCGCCTCTGCCACATCCCTGTGGGCAACCAGGGCGCTTTCTATCTCTGCTGTTCCCAGACGGTGGCCCGCAACATTTATAACATCGTCCACTCTTCCCATAAGCCAGTAATACCCGTCATTGTCTCTCTTTGCACCATCGCCCGTAAAATACACCCCCGGAAACTGGCTGAAATAGGTTTGTTTGAATCGTTTCGGATCTCCAAAGACACCGCTCATAATCCCCGGCCAGGGCTTTTCAATAACAAGATAGCCCCCTTCCCCTCTTCTGCATTTTTTCCCACTGTCATTGATAATACCAGGAAGTACGCCCGGGAAAGGGACTGTTGCAGCTCCCGGTTTAGTTGGAACAGCTCCCGGGAATGGTGAAAGAATGATTCCGCCTGTCTCAGTCTGCCACCATGTATCCACAATTGGGCATTTACCCTTCCCGATGTTTTTATGATACCATTTCCAGGCTTCAGGGTTCAGGACTTCTCCCACGCTGCCAAGGAGTCTCAGGCTGCTGAGATTGTAGCGTCGCGGCCATTTGGGACCAAATTTGGCCAGGGCCCTGATGGCCGTTGGAGCCGTGTACAGGATGTTCACGTCATGCTCCTCCACAATTTTCCAAAACCTGCCGGGATCAGGGTAGGTGGGAACACCTTCGAACATCACACTGGTGGCGCCTGCGGCAAGAGGACCATATACGATATAGCTGTGACCCGTAATCCATCCTATATCAGCCGTGCACCAGTAGGTGTCATCATCATGGATATCAAATATCCACTTGAATGTCTGATAGGCGTAAAGGAGATAACCTCCAATAGAATGCAGCACCCCTTTAGGCCTGCCCGTGGACCCACTGGTATAGAGTATAAAGAGGGGATCATCAGCATCGGTCAGAGCAGGATTGCAGGTTGATTTCAACCCGGGGGCGTTTATCTCATCATTCCACCAGAAGTCCCGCCCCGCTTTCATTTCAACCGGAGCACCTGTTCGTCTTACAACAATGCAGGTTTTTACGTGAAGACAGTCCTCAAGTGCTCTGTCAGCGTTTTTCTTGAGCGTGACCACCTTCCCGGCCCTGTAACCGCCATCCGCTGTTATAAGTATTTTGGCACCACAGTCCTTAATTCGAGTCGCCAGAGCTTCAGAACTGAAACCGCCGAAAACAACGCTGTGAACAGCCCCGATTCTGGCACATGCCAACATGGCAATAGGAAGCTCAGGGATCATTGAGAGATAGAGGATCACACGATCTCCCCCCCTGACCCCTCTTTTTTTCAAGACATTCGCAAACTTCGAAACCTCTTTATGAAGGAGTTGGTATGTATAAACTTTTTCCTCACCAGGCTTATCTCCCACCCAGATAAGGGCAGCCTTATTTTTTCTCCATGTATTGATGTGACGATCCAGGCAGTTGAAGGATGCATTGATTTTACCCCCTTCAAACCATTTGACGTTAGCCTCATGGAAATCATAATCAAGGACCTTTTTCCATTTTTTGAACCAGGACAACTCCTCTGCCTTTTCGGCCCAGAAGCCTTCGGGATCCTCCACAGAACGCCGGTAGATGCTACGGTATTCCCGCATGCTCTTAATATGGGCCTTTTTGCGAAAATCATTAGAGGGAGGATATTTCTTGCCTCCGGAAGCTGCTGATGCCTTGTTTCTGCCTTTCATTACTTCTCCCTTTCTTATTACAAGACGGTAATTTATTGAATTTTCTTGACCCCACCAGCCTCTATTCCCTGATATTATGAACAGGGAAAATGTCCCTCTTGATAGCCGTTATGATCCGTTTCAGTTCACGTCTGTTTTTCTTTCTTACTTCATCAGAGATAAAATGGTGTCTGTCCTGAAGCGAGCAAACGCCATCGCCCCAGAAACTCCCACCGAAGGAGGCAGTATCCTCTTCACTACATCCCAGGCCATTCATTATGGCCCACTCCAACGACCATGTGCGTACACTGTTTTCCAGTCGATACCCTCCACAACCGAGCGCAATAAGTTTTTTGGCATGATCAACAATTTCCTGTACTACCTCCGAGTAGGAAATATTGCTAAATTGCAGATGTGAGAACGGATCGGAATGAAGACCATCAGTCCCGAGGGCCCCAATAATTATGTCCGGCTTAAACGACTTGACAAGCGACGGAAAAACCTTCTTAAACGCCCATATGAATTCTTCATCCCCGGTGCCTGCAGGCATCGGGACATTGATATTATACCCTTTTCCGGGGCCCCTGCCAATTTCATTTTCAAAACCGGTCTTGAAAGGAAATAATGTTTTCCCGCTCTCGTGAAAAGAGATGGTCATAACCTTGTTACTGTCGTAGAAGGCTTCCTGAACCTGGTCTCCATGATGGGCATCAATATCCACAATCAGGACCCGCTTATTGAGATCAACGAGTTTCTTTGTGGCAAGCACGATATCGTTAAGATAGGAAAATCCGGAAGCAAAATCCCTGCCTGCGTGATGAAATCCCCCGGAGGGGTTAAAAACAGTGTCATATTTCCCCTCACTGATCAGTCGCATCCCCAAAAGAGTAGCCCCTGCAGCAAGGAGGTGATAGTCATACACCCCTTCATATACAGGACATTCGGTCGTACCCAGCCCGTATTTCAACCATTTTTCCTCAAAGCATCCCTTATTGGCCAATTTCAGAAGCCCGAGATAGTTTCGATCATGAAAAGAATGGAGCTCTGACTCCTTCGCAGATTTCGGTCTGTGAACATTAATCCAGTCATGATCCAGGAGATTGAGTTTTTTACACAATTGATATGTGACATCTGTTCGATGGACTGACCAGGGGTAGCCTTCTGGCGGCTTAAACTTTGAAAAGCCTTTGCTGAAGATGAAAGCTGATTTCATAGGCTCATTGATCCACAAGGGTTCCTATAGGCATCGAGATAATAATCTTGGTTCCAACCGATCGATAAGGCAGTCCGAGATCATTATCTTACAGCCTATATCAAAGAATATCACTGCATTTCCTTTCTCAGAATCAGCTCCATCTCACGTTCCACGCTGATCTCACCCTTGAACTTAAATCTGACCTTTTTAAAGACTCGAATTGCGCAGGTATTTCCGGTCCGTACGGTCAGCCATATCCTTTTGCACCCTGCCCCCTTTGCCACCTCCTTCATTGTCTCTGAAAGTCTTGTCCCGATGCCGAAATTACGAAATCCCTGTTTCATGAAGACTAAGTACTCAGGACAGCCACTCAGATCCGAAATATCAAGACCGGCATGACCAACAACACGGCCGCCATGAAAGGCCAGGACATTGAAGAGAGATGATACTATCTGATCAATCCATTTATGTCGAGTGACGTCATCCGGGGGCGGCAATCCTGCCTCCAGACCCTTTGGCTCAAAACTGTCATACATCTCTATTAGATCCGGGTAATCAGAGTCGGCATATGCACGAACAGCTATGATGCGGCGCCTCTTGTCCCTCATTTGGAAGGGCAATGCCATGCTTTCTCGTTTCATATGCTCTTGCGCCTCTAATGTCCGTAGCCTTGTTATCCTACTCGCAAACTATCTCTTCCCTTTGGCGTTAAGATGCATTTTTTCACCATGTGGTGGAGTGAGGTTAATTGAGAAGTTTTTTCAGTTTATCTGCATCGGTTACAGGCATCTTGCACGCGTACTGCTCGCATACATAGACTGTGGGCTTGTGATTTATGGAACCCATCTCTTTTGTAAAGGGTGATAAGGCCTCGAGCCTCTTACCATCAGGGCCATTCTGGTGGAGCAGCACCACTTTATTCGGCAGAAATCCGGCGTGGACAGCACGGACCATATCCCTCGTGGTGTCCAGACTAAGGTCACCTGCAATGACAATCTCCTGCGTGGGACTTATCATAAACTCAAGGGCTGATAATAGCTGCGTGTAACCGACCGGCTGTGTTTTAACATCTCGAGAAAACGTAGCAACCAACTGTTCGGCCTTTTTTTCCAGGTCTATCCTCCCTGTCATGCGGCCGAGGCGCAGAAAATTCAGGGCCGCCACAGAGTTACCTGAAGGAAGGGCGCCGTCGTAAATCTCCTTGCTCCTCGTAATGAGGGCCTCGTTCCCCTCTCCCGTAAAATAAAGACCCCCGCCCTTTTTGTCCCAGAAAATGTCTATCATATCCCTATTCAGCGCAATTGCCGCCTCAAGATACGTAACCTCAAAGGTTGCTTCATAGAGTTCGATCAGCCCCCACACCATAAACGCATAGTCATCAAGATACCCTGCATAGGCAGCATCCCCGTTTCTGTAACGTCTGAGGAGCCTGCCGTCGCCTGTTCTCAGATTTTTCAGGATGAAGTCAGCGGACTTTCGAGCTGCATCTACAAAAAGCTCATCGCCGAGGGCTTGATGGCCTTTTGCAAGGGCTGCTATCATAAGCCCGTTCCAGGAGGTCAATATCTTGTCGTCTTTCAGGGGATGAACACGTTTTTCACGAACATCAAATAGCCGCTCTCTGGCATCTTTTAAAACCCTGTCTAATTTGGCAGGGTCCATCCCTTCCTTTTGTGCAAAGGCCTTGAGGGTCAGAGACATGCGGGGGATGCTTTTTCCTTCTTCAAAATTGCCCTGTTTGGTGATGTCATAAAAGCGGCAGAACAGATCTCCTGAAACATCCCCGAGATGACCCTTTATCTCCTCAGGTGTCCAGACATAAAACAGGCCTTCCTTTCCCTCACTATCAGCATCTTCCGCGCAGTAAAATCCTCCCTCAGGCGCTGTCATATCTCGCAGCACATAGGCAAATATCTTGCGGGCAACCTTTCCGAATCTGGTCTTCCCTGTTGCCTGATACGCCTCGATATATGCCATTGCCAGCATGGCCTGGTCGTAGAGCATTTTTTCAAAGTGGGGCACCAACCACTGCTCATCCACCGAATACCGGTGGAAACCAGACCCGATCTGGTCGTAGATACCGCCATACCGCATTTCATCCAAACTCTTTTCCACCATTTTTATGGCATCGGGATCAGCGGTACGTCTGTGCCATCTCAGAAGAAAGGTGAGTTGATGGGGTGTGGGGAATTTGGGAGCGGTGCCAAACCCGCCCCATTTGGAATCAAAGCGCCCGGCAAGTTGCGAATAACCCTTCTTCAAAGTGTCCACACTCACAACATGAACCGGCTTGTCAGGGTCTGACACAGGTTGAATGGCGTTCGTGATTTCCTGGCCCGCCTTCAGGATCCGCACCCGGTCCTTTTCCCATATGGTGGCTATCTGGTTGAGGATATCGATCAGACCGGGCATCCCCATACGACCTGTCTTCGGGAAATAGGTGCCCGCAAAAAAAGGTTTGCCATAGGGGGTCATTATTATAGTGAGGGGCCATCCCCCGCGCCCTGTCAGGGCCTGGCACACGGACATGTAGATCTTATCTATGTCCGGGCGTTCTTCACGATCTACCTTTATGGCGATGTAATACTTATTCAGTATCCGGGCGACCTCTTCGTCTTCAAAGGACTCGTGGGCCATAACATGGCACCAGTGGCATGTGGCATAGCCAATGGAGAGAAAGATCGGCTTGTCTTCTTTTTCGGCCTTCTGAAATGCCTCTTCACCCCAAGGGTACCAGTTTACCGGGTTCCCGGCGTGTTGAAGAAGGTAAGGACTTTTTTCGTTAGTTAAGAGATTTGAAGCCCCGTCTGTTTTTGCATCAGCAGCGCACACGCGACCTCCAGGCGAAAAGGCAGCAAAAACGAAGAACAGCCAAAGCGTCAACCAAAATCCATGCCTCCATGTCTCCCTCTCCGGCTCTTCCAAGCACATCCTCTCAGGGGATAGACTTCTCCGGAGGCCTTCTCTCCGGCACATATTCATGAGGTATCTTCCCCTCATTCCACTCTTTTGAGACATAGAAATTGCAATAACAGCTCCCGTACTCCTTCACATCGACCTCCCTGTAAAAACATGGACAGAGGATATCCTGATCTTTTTTGCGATCTCCCGATGCCAATCTGCACGGACAGGACATATAGCCATAGCGAGTCTTGTTCACCATGAGGGCCTCAAGGAGTTCAATAACTCCCTCTTTGTCGCTGTTAAAGTAATAGCCCTTAGGCTCTTGAACTTTCTTCAGCGTCTCGTATAGCTTTTCTGCCTGGTTCATAATCCAAGGGCCTCCCTTATATCGTTTTCTTTATATCCCACGATAACCTTGTCTCCAATGATGATTGTGGGAAAAGAACAGTTGGGATTCCATTTCTTGATGTCTTCAAGGATAGCGGCCCTTTCCTCTCCCTGGAGGATATCCACGTCTTCAAATTCGTACTTCACATTACATTCATCCAAGAACCTTTTGGTGGCCTTACAATGACCGCAGGTACTGAGCGTGTATATTTGTACTCTCCCTTCCATCCCCGTCCTCCCATTTCTTGTGGCCCACAGACTACTAATGCATTTTGGAGAAGCAGGTTAATCACCCTGCTCTGCCATATAGTCATCATATAATGTTTCAAGGGCAAGTTTATGTTTGGCCTCTTCCTGGGACAGCATCTTAAATACCTTTATTAGTTCTTCTCCGTCCGCGTTTTTTTGAAGATCATTATAAAAGGCCAACGCTTTTTCTTCCCGTTTCATTGCAAGTCTCAGGACGTCTGCATAAGACATCCCTTTTTCGTATGTCATATCCACCAGATAATCACTGCGTTTGATGTCTGTAATCCATTCAAATTTATAGTCAGCCACCACTTTTTCGCCTTTCAGGAATCCTTCTAAAAGGGTCTTATGTTTCTGTTCCTCCTTTGCAAAATCCTCAAATGTCTCTTTAGCCCAGGCATATGGTTCGAGACTACTGGCTTCCTCATAAAAGGCGACTGCCTCCTCTTCTTTCTCTATGGCATAGTTTATAATCTCTTCAAATGTATCAAAGCTCATGATTTCCTCCTTTTTAGTTGGTCACATTGCTTCCTTGTCACTCTCTTCTATTACCCTGTCTGTTTCTGTCTTCGGCCATAAAAAGTCACGAAGTTCCTTAACTTCCCCCGCACTATGTGCGGGGATAAATAGGCACTTAAATCAGCGTACTTTCCAGGACCAACAAAAACAAGTCGCTTCTTATTTAACACTAACTTCCGTTACCCAGAAATCATGGAGATTGCAAAAGCTGGTGGCATATAACTTGTATCCATGGTCGGACGGAAGTTCATAGGTTGACACCGCCTCCTTATCAGAAGGGTAGAAGGTCTTCGATCCGAGGACCGTGCCATCTGCCGACACTAAGGTGTGGCGAACAATATAGTGTTTCTCAGACATGGGGTGTTTGGTCGTGAGAGTCACTTTTCTCCCGTCTACCTTGACCTCAGGAGCATGCGACCCTACCTTCTTGGCCCACTTCCCGGGGTTCGCCTTTGTATATACGATACCTGAAGGGAAGCCTCCTGATGAAGCAAAGGCAGTTGCGGAATTGGCTGCAACCACCCCGGCGGCCAGGACAATCGACTTTTTCAGGAAATCTCTCCTGTCATTCATGATTACCCTCTCTTGTGCTCCCCAGGTTTTCATTTTATTATTGGGGTTTAAAATCGAGGAGACTTACTCTTCCTTCTCAAACAGCTCTTTCTCCGCCCCGCAAACCGGACAGGTCCAATCGTCGGGAACCTTCTCGAATGACGTCCCCGGCTCTACGCCGTTATCCGGGTCTCCATCCTCAGGGTCGTACACATAACCGCATACCGAACATACGTACTTATCCATAATTTTCTCCTCCTTAGGTTCCGGCATCCAGAGTACACTGGGTAAAATCAATCTCTTTACCACACCCGGAACAGGTGTGTGCCTTGTTAAACTCGTCTGAAAAAATCTCTTTCTCTTGTCCGCAACTTGGACATTTGCACGTAAAGGCCTTCAAGTCTTTGAACTGTTCCCATCCCGGGCAGTGTTGGGGTGTAGTCATGATATATTTCCTTTCGCCAGACTGGCATTTAAGAACTACTAATCTTCTTACCGATTTCGCGACCATAATCCTGGGCCATCTGTGTACCGCCGCCCAAAGAGACAGACTTGAGCCTTAGAGGTCCACTCACCATATCCATCTTCAAAATATGTTTCATGGTGTCAAAGATACGATCGGGCGCCTCTCCGCTCCATCCAAAAGCTCCGAATGAACCACCCACCTTCCCATCAAGATTGGCCTTTTCTGCCAGGAAGAGCATGGTTTTCATCCCCTGCATCATCTCGCCATGATATGTGGGGGACCCAAACAGATAACCGTCGTATCCATTCAGCTCTGTCTCTTTCCTGATTCCTGTGACATTGGCAACGCTCGCCTCGGCACCTTCAAACCGGATCCCTTCCGCAATCACCTCAGCGATCTTCTTTGTTCCACCAGCCCTTGTACAGTATACTATTAATACTTGTCCCATCATTAATCTCCCTCTGATTTATCCCTCATCCTCTTTCATCTTCCCTTTATGTTTGGTGCCGCAGAGGGGACATAAAACATCGATCTCTTTTTCATCCCCTATAAACTTCTCGCTCAGCGTTTCCGGGCTCAAGTGGTTTATCGACCCACAGGCACAATTGGGACATTCGGCCCTTACGCTGTACTTCTTATCTGACATGATTAACCTCCATTAAAAAATCGCACCCCGTGAACGCTTGCAAAAAATCAAAGCCTCGGATCCTGTCCTGTCTTGCCGCAATCCGGGATGTAGCAGGCTACATCGACAAATTCACATTTTTTCTTACAGGACGGACATTCCTCCGGCGGCGTATCCGCCTTAAGGGCAAAACCGCAATCCTTGCATTTCCACTCTCCCATAGCCTAATCTCCTTTCTGTTTTATCAGCTTAACTCTGATTGTTTCGTAAAAAATCTCTAACGCCGTCACTCCCGCGAACGCGGGAGTCCAGAAGAGATTGATTCCCCCTGGATTCCCGCGTTCGCGGGAATGACAATGGCGGGTGCTTTCTGACTTTTTACGAGTTTGTCATAATTAGCAGCCAAATTTTAAAATCCCATCATATTTGCGTAGGATTTTGGTTACCCAACCCCTCAATCCCTAATCCCGCGGTCCGCGGGACGCAATTCCGGTCTATCCGGGTTAGTGCTCACTTATTTTAGCTTTTCCACAAACCGTGAAGGGAGCAGTACTCTCGCGCCGTGACCTGGTCGGCCTGGATTCTGAAAGTTGCCGCGGGCGCCTCACCAGGATTCAGAAACTGGTGGTATGCCTTTCCATCCGCGATAATCTCCACCCACTGGATGTAATGCTTTTCCTCCATGGGATGGGCAACATCCCCCACCTTTACCTTGAATCCGTCCGCGGTCTTTTCCACTACCGGGACATGCTTCTCCTTAGCCGCATCCACGGTGTTTTCCTTTTGCAGAACCATCGGTTTCCCGCAGCATACCAGTTCACCTTTGGCTCCGAACAACACCTCAACAATGTTGCCGCACACTTCGCATTTATAAACTTCAAGTCTTTCTGCCATGTTTTACCCTCCTCTATTTTAAGTTAATAGAACACCGATTCCAAATCCTGAAAATCAGCGTTTATCTACGTCCCAAATCAGTAGTTTTCTCCTAACAATTCAAAATATGCCTGCGGATGCACACAGGCGGGACATGCTTCGGGGGCCTCTTTTCCCGTGTGGATGTAACCGCAGTTCCTGCAGCGCCATACTACCTCGGCGTCCCTCTTAAATACGCGGTCCGCTTCAATATTGGCCGTGAGGTCATTATACTGCTTTTCATGCTGCTTTTCGGCCACCGCAATCGATTCGAAAACAATGGCTATAGCGTCAAGCCCTTCCTTCCTGGCCGTTTCAGCAAAACCGGGATACATCTCTGTATGCTCATAGTTTTCACCGGCAGCAGATGCCTTTAGATTGTCCACGGTTTTTCCGATCACACCGGCAGGAAAGGCCGCCGTCACCTCCACCTCTCCGCCTTCCAAGAATTTGAAAAGTCTCTTGGCATGCTCCTTTTCCTGGTTCGCCGTTTCCTCAAAAATGGCCGAGATTTGAACAAAGCCCTCTTTTTTGGCCTTGCTGGCAAAATAGGTGTACCGGTTTCGAGCCTGGGACTCGCCTGCAAAGGCGGTCAATAAATTCTTCTCTGTCTGGCTTCCCTTTAACTTCATAAGATCATACCTCCTTGGAAATTAATTTAAGACATTAGTACACGTGCACCTTTTTCCATTGATCAGCCACCATCATTTCAACTTCCCTCTGCTGATACGGATCCGGGCCCGGCAAGGGGCCGGAACGATTTTTTACTCCCCCCGCAAACCGCGCATTTCCAGTCATCCGGAAGATCCTCAAAGCGGGTCCCTTTTGGAATTTTGCCCTTCCGATCCCCCTTATCCGGGTTGTATATATATCCGCAGTTGGTTGTCTGGCACTGATACATTTCTTCGGGCGCTGCCATTTCTATTCTCCTTAATCAATTAAAACGTATTCCCTCGGCAATGGATTCCGCCATGGCCTCTGTTTTTCCTGTTCTACTCACATACGCAATTAACACTTTTTTCATCGCCTTTTCTCCCATTTTTTTTGATGTTACCACCCCTTCCCGAGATAAGTCAACATTGGAGAGGGCGCTCATTCTCAACCTTCTCAACCTTTTTTATTCCCCGCGGAAAGGATTAGATGTCTTCATTAATAGCAGGTTATATGCCAAAACCCTTTCCCCGATGGATGTTCGTCAAAATATATCTGATATCGGCTATTTAGCTTATACGCAATGCTCTGATTAAATCATTACCCGCAATCAGGGGAAGGGAAACATGAGACAGAAATGTCTCGGGCATGCCAGCAACAGCTAACCTGCTGATATTATGATGTTTGAAAAGGGTACGAACAGGGTTTCATCGGCCCACTCAAACCGCTAAAAGCCCTCTAAAACCGCCACAGGGAAAGGCCGACCTGAAATAAAGGGGGAAATGATTTTAATATTAACATGTTAACTGAAAAGAAAAATAGATGGGCTGTAGGATATGGTAAGAGAGCAGACTAAACAAAAGTGTCTCATGTTCAATCATGAGACATGGATGTATCATGAGACGTTTGTTGCTATCATGGATCCTTGTTTCTTGACTGGGAAATGCGGATTGCCACAAGGGCAGCGATGTTCACGGCGAGATACATCTGACCCATAACGGTTTCAATGATGGCGAGGGACTGTGCCTTTTCCGTCAAAGGAACAATATCCCCGTATCCCAATGTGGCCAGGGTAACAAAACTAAAATAAATAAAGCTGTCAATATTCGGTACCACCTGACTCCCGAGTTTGAAAGAGCCAGGGTGAAAGGTCTCAAGTAGAGAAAAGATAGCGCTCCACATGAAACCGATGAAGAAATATCCACACACCGCCCCCCATATCAGATCGACGGTGACAACCTTCTGGTTTATAAGATGGCGAACGATAATGACCGTTGCAGTTGCAAAAAAGAGCGCTGCACAGATGTGATGTATCAAGAGAAGGGAGGGAATCTTAAAGATCTGAAAAGACCAATTTATAAAGAGGGCAGGCACGCCTGTAACGAGGGCAAAGAAAAGGGATACCCGGTCTTCACTCACCGCATAGATCCCGGATAAAAGGATGGCTGAAATGAATATCTCTATCAGAAAGCTGAGCCTGACATAATCTTCCATGAAGGGACGCAAGATCAGGAATAAAACGATTGAGACAAGTAAAAAACTGAATCTGTTAACGTGATACCAGCCGGACTGATTATGATAGTTTTTAGTCATGATTTTTTGGCAGATTTAACTGTCTCTTTGTTCATATCCTTTTCTGTAATCCATCCGCCGCCTAAGGCCTTATATAGCTTCACGTACCCGTTCAGGTATTGCTGCTTCAATCGCGAAAGTTCCAGTTCAGCAGAGAATAAAGACCGCTCGGTTTCCAACACTTCGAGATAAGTGCTGACCCCTTTGTCGTATCGGAGCTTTGCCAATCGATAGGCATTCTTAGCGGCCTTTTCTTTTCTTTTAACCGCCGCCATTTGTTTTTTGTAGGTATCGATTTCAATTAGGGCGTCTTCAACCTCCTTGAATGCGGTCAATACTGTATTCTCATAAGAATAAAGGGCTTCCTTGGTTTTGGCCTCCTCAATTTGAACACGCCTGACATTTTTATAAAACTCGAATATCGGGCCGAACAGCCCCCCGTTAACCGACCAGGCCCCTCCCTGGGAGGTTATCCCCCCGAGTTGACTGGTCGCCAAACCCAGGAGACCGGTCAGGGAAATGGCCGGAAACCGCATGGCTTCGGCTACGCCGATATTGGCAGTCTGAGCCTCTAATACATACATGGCCTGAATAATGTCGGGGCGCCGTTCAAGGATGTTGGAAGGCAAACCAACGGGAATCTCCGGGGGCACGGTCTCAAGATTCAGGTCTTGGCCTGTCTTGATGGCCCCGGGAAGTTTGCCCAATAAAATACTCAACACATTTTCCGTCTTTGAAACTGATCGCTCATACTCGGGTATGGCTGCGGCGGCAATTTCTTTCTGGATCTGGGCCTGGTTCACATCTAATTCTGGAATAATTCCCCGATCGAACCGTTTTTGAATGATAATCAAGCTTTCCTGCCGTGACTCAAGGGTATCCTTTGATATTTTCACCCTCTGATGAAAATCTAACAATACATAGTAGGAGCCAACCACCTCCGATATCAAACCGATCTGGACGGTCCTGTGAGCGTATTCAGAGGCCATTAACTCCGCCTTGGCAGATTCGGTGGCCCTTCGGAACTTGCCCCAGAAATCAAGTTCCCAGCTCAGGGCAGGGGCCACATAATAATTATAGTTCCGGGTGTCGGACCTGGCTCCTCCAGAAAAATTCCCCGTGCCGACGCCTCCCTGTATAGTGATCGAGGGGTACTGATCAGCCTGGGTAAATCCCAGTCCGGCGCGGGCCTGTTCAACACGGGCAGCGGCAATTCTCAGATCCTTGTTATTCTCCAACGCCTGGCTAACGAGGCTATAAAGCATGGGGTCATTAAACAATTCCCACCACTTCAGGTTGATCATAGTTTCCACGGGAACTTTTTCAAACCGGTAGTTTTTTGGCGTCTCAACCACAGGGGGCTTAAAATCCGGTCCCACCGCGCATCCGGAGATAATCAAAAAAACCAATATGCCGAATCCCGATAAACCGGAAAAGTAGCTAAAGAAGGTTGTTTTTCTTATTCGATGTTGGACGTTCGATGTTCGATGTTGGACGTTCATCTTTTTCAGCCTCCGCCCTTCTGAAGGTCGCGTTTTTTCTCGTATCGGCCGATTTTGCCGACCAGCACAAACAGCATGGGATAAAAGAAAACCCCCAGTAATGTGGCCAGAGTCATCCCTCCCAGCAGGGCCATACCCATAACAACCCTGGCTTCCGAGCCGGCGCCCGTGGCAACCACTAATGGCAACACCCCGAGAATGAAAGAAAAGGCCGTCATCAATATGGGCCGAAACCTCAATCTTGCGGATTTCACCGCTGCATCAAACAATGAAAGACCTTTGTCGAACTCCAGCTTGGCAAACTCCACAATGAGGATGGCGTTCTTGGCTGCCATGGCAATGAGCATCACTAAGGCAATCTGGGCGAAGACATTCAATTCGTAACTTTCACTGTACATGCGGGCCACATAGAGCGCCAGGAATGCGCCGAAAATGGCAAAGGGGGTTCCCAATAGAATACTCAGAGGCAATGACCAGCTTTCATACTGGGCTGCCAGAATCAGAAATACGAAAACCAGGGAAAAGATGAAGACCATGGACCCGGTGCCGGCAGATTGTTTCTCCTGATAACTCATGTTGCTCCACGCGTACCCCATACCGTCCGCAAGTACCTTGGCGGCGGTTTCCTCGAGGGCGGTCATGGCCTGGGTGGAGGTAAACCCCTTGGCCGGGGAACCTGTCAGCTCCACGGAACGGTACAGGTTGTAACGGTTGGTGTAATCCGGCCCCACGATGTTCTCTATGTTGACAAAGGCGGACAGGGGAACACTCGTTCCCTCGCTATTGTTGACGTAGAACAGTTCCACCTGGCTTTCCTTGAGCCGATACTGGGGTTCAGCCTGGACATACACCTTGTAGAGTCTTCCAAAACGATTAAAATCATTTACATAGGAGCCTCCCAGGAAAGCACCCAGTGTGTTATAAATGTCGTTCAGGTTGACCCCCGCTTTCAAGGCCTTGTCTTTGTTGATTTCGATGTAACGCTGGGGTACGTTGGCCCGGAAAGTTGTGAAAATGGACCCGATCTCAGGGCGCTGCGAGGCCTCCTGGATGAATTGGACGGCCTGATCCATCAGGTAAGCCGGCGTATTCCCCCGCTTGTCCTGAATCATCAGCGTAAATCCGGAACCACTGCCCAGACCCGGAATGGCGGGGGGACCGAATGCAAACACCTGGGCCTCGTTGACACCGAAATAAAACGCCATATTCAAGCGCGCCACCACTTCCCTCGCGGTGGCCTTCCGCAGGCCCCAATCCTTCAAGGAGACGAAAATAAAACCCGAATTGGAGCTCATGCTGTTAGACAACAGGCTGAATCCGGCAGCCGTTGTGATAAACTCCACTTCCGGCTGACTTTTGATGATTTCCTCCACTTTTCGGGAAACCGCATCAGTCCGCTGAAGGGATGCCGCATCGGGCAGCTGGATATTCACCATGAGATATCCCATGTCTTCTTCCGGCATGAATCCGCCCGGAATCATCTTTCCTAAAAATCCCATGGCCACGGAAAGAATCACAATAAAGACCATGCCGATCGTTATTTTCCGGGCAATAATCTTTGTAAACCCCACGTAGGCATTGGTGGACTTGTCAAAAACCTTGTTGAACAATCTGAAAAAGGCGCCCAGAGGGCCTCGCATGGGCTTCTGCTTCCTGAGCAGGAGGGCGCAGAGAGCCGGGCTCAGGGTCAGGGCGTTCACCGATGAAAAGAGCACCGACACCGCAACGGTGATGGCAAACTGCTGGTATAAGCTGCCGGTAATGCCGCCCATGACGGCCACCGGAATAAATACGGCCACCAGCACCAGGGTAGTGGCGATCACGGGGGCGGTAACCTCATCCATGGCTTTCATGGTGGCGGCTTTAGGATCCATACCGCTTTCGATATGGTTCTGAACCGCTTCCACCACCACAATGGCGTCATCCACCACAATGCCAATGGCCAGCACCAGCCCCAGAAGCGACAGTACATTGATGGTAAATCCGATGATGGGGAATACAATAAACGCCCCAACTAAGGATACGGGGATGGCAATGGTGGGAATCAGCGCCGCCCGCCAGTCCTGAATAAAGATGAAAACCACCAGGATCACCAGGGCCAAAGCAATAAAGAGGGTTTCTATAATTTCATCGATGCCCGCCGTAATGGCCAGGGTGGTATCTAAGGAAATATCGTAGCGAAGACTTTCCGGAAAGGACCCTGAAAGTTCCTCCATGGTCTCTCTGACTTTCCGAGCCAGGTCCACCGCGTTTGACCCGGGGGCCTGATACACACCGATCATGGCGCATGATTTGTCATTCAGCCTGGTAAATGCGTTATAAGTCTCAACGCCCAACTCCACATAGGCCACATGTTTGATCTTGACCTGTGCCCCATCATCGGTGGTGCGGATAACCACTTCGCCGAACTGTTTTTCAGACTGCAGCCGCTCCGGCAGTCGAACCGTGTAGGTAAACTCCGTTCCCGGAGGCGCCGGCTCGGCACCGAACTTACCCCCCGGCACAATCACGCTCTGGGCGCGAAGGGCATCGATGATTTCGGGCACCGTAATGCCCATCTGGGCCAGCCGGTCCGGTTTGATCCAGATACGCATGGAGTAATCGCTGGCCCCGATCACATTGACCCGCCCGATACCTTTGATGCGTGCCAGGATGTCCTTGATGTTGATCAGCGCATAATTCCCCAGCCAGTGCTGGTTGTACCGGCCATCCTCCGAGGTGACGGCAATGAGCATGAGGATATTGGGAAGGGATTTTTCGGTGGTCACCCCGTATCGTTTTACCTCTTCCGGGAGCTTGGCCGTGGCCGCGGCCACCCGGTTCTGGGTAAACACCGTGTTCATATCCGGATCCGTACCGATGTCAAAGGAGGTCTGGATGGTCATGGTGCCGTCGTTGGCGTTGGTGGATTTCATGTAGATCATGTTGTCCACGCCATTGATCTGCTGCTCCAGCGGCGTAGCCACAGACTGTTCAACACTGATGGAGTCAGCGCCCGTGTAGGTGGCGCGCACCTCCACGATGGGGGGCGTGATGTCAGGGTATTGTTCTATGGGCAACGCTTTTAAAAACACAATGCCCACAATCACCGTCACAATGGCGATCACCATGGCCACAATGGGCCGTCTGACAAAAAAATTACCCTGATTTGACTGGTCAGCCATCTTGATCCTGGATACTGGATGCTGGGTATTGGGTACTGGGTGCTGGTTGCTCGTTACTGGTTGCTCGTTGCGGGTCGAAGATCCCGTTTTTAAGCGGGGTTGCGAGTTACGGGTTGAGCGTTCAAGGTCCGATATCCAAAGTCACCGGTTATTAGTAATCCCTAAATCCCTAAATCCATATCACTCTTTATTTCTTTTCTTCGTCCTTGAAAGGCACATGGACCACCTTCGCATCTACGACGGTGCCGTCTTTGACTGTTTGAAGACCCTCGTAAACCACCTTTTCACCGGACTTCAAGCCCTCCCGAATCAGCCAGAAAGAGTCGATCTTCGGGCCCACTTTGACCTCTTTCATTTGGACTTTGTTTTCAGCACCCAGCACATACACGCTAAAGGTCCCCTGGAGCTCTATCAAGCAGCGCTGCGGTATCAGAATCCCATCTTTTACCACCTCAATCTCCCCCTTAACCTTGGCAAACTGACCCGGGCGAAGCAGTTCATCTGGATTGGGAAAGGAGGCCTGAATCAAAAGGGCTCCGGTCTGGGGGTCCACCTCCCGGTTGACAAAATCAGGCGTGCCTTTATGCTTGTATATGGACCCATCAGACAAAATCAGCTCCAGATTCGCTTTTTCCACCTCTTCAAACTTACCTTTTTCGATCTGCGCCATATGGCGCCGCATGAACATGAGATACTGGCTTTCCGTTATAAAAAACTGGACCAGCACCGTATCAATGCGTGATACCGTGTTCAAAATGATGGGACTGGGCTGACGACCCACGAAATCCCCCACTTTGGCCTTGGTCTTACCGATAATACCGGAAATGGGTGAATAAATCTTGGTATATCCCAGTTGTATATTTGCTGCCCGGAGATTGGCTTTTGCCGCTTTTATCTGGGAGAGTCCCACATCATACTGAGCCTGGGCGGAATCCAGATCGCTCTGGCTGACCGCCTTTTCTTTAGCAAGGGGCTCAATACGGTCCAAATAGGTTTTCGATTCCGTCGTGTACGTTTCAGCGGCGGCCACACCGCTCATCTTGGCGGCCACATCCGCCTCGAATTGTTGACTTTCCAAGGTATATAGGAGCATTCCCTTCTTTACTGGAAATCCCTCTTTAAAATGGATCCCTTCCAGATAGCCCTCCACACGTGCCGAAATGCCGATATCCTTAAACCCGTAAACCTGCCCCACAAGCTCCTGGTAAATGGGCACTTCACGGGCCTTGATCTCATACACAGACACTTGCGGTGGCGGTGGCGGCCCCTGTTCAGTCTCTTTCTTCTGAGTACATGAAAAAAGGCCGAGGAAAAGAAGGCATAGAAAAATTAACTCTATTTTTTTCATTTTATGGCCTTTTCAATTTAAAGATTCACAGTTGAAAGGCATTTATCCGGGAACTTTACAGGAATAATGACGATTGTTCTTAAGTAAGGTTCGCAGGTTCAGGGTTCAACGTTCAGGGTTAAGGACAAAGACGGCATTGAAGCCCCGAAGTTCTAAACAAGAATGTTCATTTTCCAAAATAACTGCCAATTTGGCTTCAAATCTTGGATTAGGCCTGACGAAGATGACGCTTTTCTCGTAAATATGCGTCCCAAACCCAGTCCGGAAACGAGGATGGAACTTTGTCAAATATCCCGTTTTCAAGCGGGGAACCCTTGAACCTCTGAACCTGGTACCTTTCCGAGTTATGGATGTTGGGGAGGCGAGCGAGCCCTTTAGGGTGAGCTCGCGAAGCCTCCCCAACT
>JACKQG010001523.1_pt1 | contig 31888 bp, 32 predicted proteins | sample 8237621 | NCBI WGS metagenome assembly JACKQG01 (sample SAMN15677084, study PRJNA649215) | marine metagenome | biome: marine; feature: Black Sea; material: saline water; isolation source: suspended particulate matter (SPM) from the Black Sea western gyre | collected 2013-06-09/2013-06-10 | depth... | reverse complement strand
CAGGGACTGCAGATGATTGGTTAATTAGTCCAAAACTTTGGTTAAGACCTGGAACAGATAATATTCTAAGTTTTTATACTAATATGAATGGAGGTGCAGAAGATTATGATGTTTTACTATCACCTTCTGGAGGAACTTCTATTGAAGACTTTACAGTCACGCTTGCTAACATTGTGGCTGAGAATACAGGCAGTTGGACACAACAATCTTATGATTTAACTGCATATGCAGGAACAGATGTAAGGGTTGCAATACATGTTATTACATCTAATCAACAATATGCATTCTGGGATAATTTTACAGTTACAGCTGGACAGTTAAGTTCAGATGGTGCTCCACTTGCACCTCAAGGGGTATCAGCTGAACCGGAACTAGTTTATGATGCGGCTAATGATGTATGGAATCCTAGTGATGATGGTGTAGCTATCTTCTGGAATAGAAATGGAGAATCAGATTTTGCTTCTTATAATGTTTATGGTAGCTTAACAGATAACTTTACTCCTGATAGCAGTAATTTGCTCGGTCAAGGTACACTTGGAAATATTGACTCAGAACATTTTTATGCATCTCCTTCTACTACACCATGGCCAGATACTACATTCGTGTTTAGACAAACCTTTGGGGTTGATTCGTTATTGCATGACGGCTTAGCTCAAGGTGAGCAATGGTATTATAAAGTAGGAGCAGTTGATAATGACGGAAATGAGACTATTTCTGATCAAGTAAGCTATATATTAGATAGCACTGGTCCAACTGCTGGGACATTTACAATCAATGATTTACAGGATAGTGAATACATAAGAAGTACTTCTGATATCACAATCAGCGTTGATGGTTGGTCAGATAATGTTGGAATAGCATACTATTATATGGGTATTGGAACAACTGATCAAGATCTTAACGCAGATGTTGTACACTATGAAAATGTTGGTTTAACCAATTTAACATTGACTGGATTAACTCTTGATGATTATACCAAATATTATCTCAAAGTTGCTGCATTTGATGAAAGTGGTAATAACTCAGATGCTATTATTAGTGGATTTACAACCTATACATCTATGCTAGGTGATTATGACAATGACTGGGATGTAGATGTTGAAGACTTAAACTCTCTTGTAAATGCATGGCCAAATGTTGATATTGGACCAGCAACAGGTACTAGCCCTTATCTTACACCAACACTAGATAGTACATGTGATGTTTATGATATCAGTGTATTTACTAGAAACTGGCAGTGGACAAAAGCACAAGGAAAAACTTCAGAGCCTGGAGAAGAGCAGAAATTAAATCCAATTGATTTCCCTGCAGAGTTATTTGGTAATCAAATTAAGATTACACTTCCAGATGATATTACTGCTGGACGATTTGAAATTGTAAATGAAGGTAATGTATACCAATTCTCTGTTGCAAAAAATAATCAAAGTATGATTATACTAGAGAACAATGACAACTTAGAAGAAAGCTATGAATTTGAATTCGGTAGATTATCTAAGGATGAAAAAGAATTATTTATCTATATTGATGGAGATATTCCTAGCTCTAATATTGAAGTAAGTTATCAGCTATTCTCTAAAGATGGAGCAGCAGGTAATGGTATCATTGAGTTGGGTACTCCAGATGAATTCGCATTATATCAAAATTATCCGAATCCATTTAGCAACCAAACAACAATACAGTATGATGTAGCAGAAGCAACCTCTGTAAAGATTTATATCTATAATACGCTTGGACAGTTAGTGAAAACAATTGATCAAGGTGAAAATAGCGTAGGAACTCATACCGTAGAATGGGATGGTACAAATGACGATGGTGACACATTAAGTAGTGGTGTATACTTCTATCAACTTCGTACAAAAGATTTTAATAAGACCATGAAAATGTTACTTGTTAAGTAACTATTGAGTGGGAATGAAATGAAATCATGGTTACTCCAATAATAATTCTTTTAATTCTCTCTTCTCCATTAGGGATTGCCTTTTGCTATTCAAGTTTAAAGAGCATTCCTCTAGATATAAATAAATATGCTTCTTGGGGCTTAGGGCTAGCATTTATATTTTTCTTTATTGGACATATTGCACAAACGGATGGAATGGTTGAAATGCTCCCTCCGTGGGTACCGTTCAGGGTTGCATTGATATATTTAACTGGTGCTATCGAATTATTAGTTGGCATCGCACTTTTCATACCTAAGCTTCAAACTATTGCTGCAAAATTGGGAATTCTTATTTTTGTAATTTTCTTTCCTGCTAATATCTATGCTGCTTTAAATAGCGTAGGACTTGGAGGACACCAATGGGGGGCGGTATATTTATTTATACGAGCACCATTGCAAATCATATTAATTGCATGGGCATACTTTCTATGCATAAAAGAACCTAAATACAATAGTGCTTTTTAGCGCACGGTATTTTGATTAATTAAACTAGTTTAGTTTGATACAAGTCATGTAGCCTAATTAAACCTAAACATTCTTTAGATTCATTCACTACAGGTAGTACAGAAATTTGTGAATCGCGATCTTCCATTAATTTCATCGCATCCTGAATTGATAGCCCAGGAGAAACAGATATAGGATTTTCATTAATTAATTCTCCCATAGAGTCTGACAAAGATTTGCTTGATGCAATTGCCTTTCTTAAATCTCCTTCTGTTACAATTCCTATTAACTCTTTATTGTCAATAATTAATGCTGCACCTAAAGGCTTTTCAGTCATAGCAGAAGCAATATTTTCTAATGTACTTTCTTTATCTATAAGAGCTACTTCATCCAAAGAATGAATTAAATGATTAACAGTTAATCCTAATTGTTTACCTAACTCTCCACCAGGATGATATCGTGCAAAATCTGCCTCATTAAACCCTCTTTTTACCATTAAGACAGATGCAAGTGCATCTCCAATAGCTAAAGCAGCTAATGCGCTTGTTGTAGGCACAATACCGAGTGGATCAACCTCACTCTCAATTGTTCCATTTAATACAATATCTACATTTTTTGCCATGTAAGAATCCATATTACCTACTAAAGCAATTAATGGTGATTGAAATTCACGTAAAATTGGAATTAATCGTACTAATTCTTCTGTGTTTCCACTCTTTGATATAAGAAGCGTTGGATCTCCTGGATTGTAAATACCTAAATCTCCATGTAGTGCTTCTGCTGCATGCACAAATACGCTTTTTGTGCCTGTACTACATAAAGTTGCCACAATCTTTTGTCCAATTAATCCTGATTTTCCTAATCCACAAATCACCAACTTACCGTTGTTGTTCATGATAAGCTCTGAAGCCTTTACAATATCATTATCAATTTGTTTTGCAACATTATTTAGTTGACGCGCTTCATTTTCAAGAATTGCTTGAGCTAATCCATTTATTTTACTTTTATCCATGTATGAATGAATATAATTAGTTTTGGTGGAATTATGACTGATAAATTTGTAGAATCGTCTCTATGAATATTTACATAACAGGTGCAAGTAGCGGAATTGGAGAGTATGTCTCTTATGAATATGCTAAAAAAGGTAATCACTTAGCATTATGCGCAAGAAGAAAAGAAAAATTAGAAGACATTGCTACTAAATGTCGCGAAATGGGCGCTGAAGTTACAATCTACTCTGTTGATGTTACTGATCAGCACTCTACCAAAGAATCAATAGATGATTTCTTATCAAAAATTACAAAAATTGATTTAGTCATTGCAAATGCAGGTCTTGGGGATCTTGATGCACTTCATAAAGGAGATCCAACATTAATTAATGAAGTAATCAAGGTTAATGTTATTGGAGTTCAAAATACAATACTTCCATTTATTCCAGTAATGCTCAAACAAGATGATGGGCATATTGCTTTAGTAGGATCAGTTGCTAGTCATATAGCATGGGCTGGTGGAGGAGCATACGCTGCTTCTAAATTTGCCGTAAGAGCTTTGAGTGAAAGTTGGAGAAAAACTTTACCAAAAACTATTGATGTAACCCTTATTTGTCCAGGCTTTGTTGAAAGCGAAATGACGGATCCAGTAGAATGGACTCCATTTATTATAAAAACTGATATTGCTGCAAAGAAAATTGTAAATGCATTACATAAGAAGAAGAAAATGTTCATTTTCCCATGGCAATGGCGTATTGTGATTGCATTTAAAGGTCTACTTGATATATTTATGGCAAATGCCGTAAGAAAGATGCACAAAAAAAGATAAAAAAAACTAAGTAATTCTATAGGCTATATAAAATAGAATTATTCCCGGTAAGAACAATAATAGACTTATTGATTCTCCAAAAATTAACACTGAATTTAGAATGGCAATTGGTATCACCAAGTTATTTGATACAGCAAGCCTATATGAATTCACTTTTGTTGCACCAATATTCCATAGTAAAAAACCAATCCCGGTAGAACATAATCCTAAAAAAAGTAAAGCGAGTAAATTGGTATCTGTTAACTTAATAATATTATCTGATATTGATAAATAGACTCCAGATGTAACGATCGTAGCACCAAGAAATAATTGAGAAAAATTACTGATAATATCAGTATTGCGATGTTCGCTATTCCATTTTTTAAACCATACTTGTCCCCAAGCAAATACAAAATTAGCGCATTGAATCAGCATAAATCCATACCAGTATTCAACCGGGTTTGCAACATTGTATCGCATAAGGTAAGAACCTAATATTACTAAAAAAATGGCTAAAGCATCTTTTAAAGTGATAAGATTTTTAAAAAAGTATCTATCAGCAATAGATATAAAAATAGGCGTTGTAATGGTAAAAGTCGCAATGAGATATGCTGGTAGATACTGATAAGACTGGATATAAAAAATATACATTAATCCAAATTGAATCGCTCCTATAAGCAATAACTTAGTATCCCATTGAAATTTCTTGAACTGATAAAGAGAAATTGAACTGAAAAAGACCAGTGCAATCAAATTTCTAGCATAACTAATAAAAAAAGGATCTACGCCGGATAGACCATATTTAATAATTCCAAATGAAAACGACCAAAGTAATGATACTAATACTAGATATCTCAATACTAGCCCTTGAAATGTTGATCACATAATTTAGCTAATGCCGCATCTTTATCTGTTACATCGCCACTATCATGCGTTGTGAGTACTATATGTACCTTACACCAGGTTAATGTCATGTCTGGATGATGATTGAGTTTCTCAGCTAAAGAAGCCACCTTACTAAGAAAGTTTACGCCAGATAAATATGATGAAAACTCAAATGTTTTTGATATAGCTTTATTTTTATATTCCCAGCTGTCTAAATCTTTAAACATTAAAAAGGCCAAATCATTGGAATAATCATTACAGAAATAATCCATAAAATAATTCCCAAAGGAAGTCCTACCTTAATGTAGTCAGAATACCTATATCCTCCAGGACCATATACCATCAAGTTTGTCTGGTAGCCTACTGGAGTAATGAAAGATGCTGAAGCAGCATAACATACAGCAAAAATAAATGGCTTTGGATCAAACCCAAAGCTTGCTGCTAATGTTAAAGTAATAGGAGTCATAATAATTGCAGTAGCGGCATTAGATGCAATCTCTGTTAATATCATTGTAATCAAATAAATAATAGCTAAAAGAAAATATGGAGTAAGATGCTCTGGAAATAAATTGACTACACTTCCTATTCCATTTCCTATTATAACATCTAATCCTGTACGTTGAATAGCAACTCCCATTGGTAGGAAAGCTGCAATAACTATAATAACCTGCCAATGAATAGATGAGTAAGCCTCTTGAGGCGTAATAACTCTAGCTAGCAATAATGCAATCACTCCAATAATAACTCCAACTGCAATAGGAACGATCTTAAAAATAGCTAAACCTACAGCACATAAAATTGTAGCAATACTTAACCACCAAAGGGGATGACTATCAAGTTTTGCATCTACTTTACCTAAGACAATAAACCCTTCTTTAGATGCAAGTTCATTGATGCGATCCTTGGGTCCATATACTAATAAAGTATCAAATGGCTTTAAAATAAAATGTGCTAACTTGCGTCGGATAACTTCACCTTCTCTACGAATTGCTAGAACAAAACTACCAAACGATCTTCTAAAGTTAGCTTCTTGAAGAGTTTGTCCGATGAGCTCTGAATTGTCAGTAACTAGGCATTCTGCTAGTATATGATCTTCTTGCTCTAACTCTTCCTGTGTAAGTTTTTCATCAGTCAAAAGAGCTAAATTTTCAATTTCTTTTAAACGTTGAAAATTTTCAAAAGATCCTTTTACAAATAAAACATCATCTTGTTTTAGTTTTAAGTTTCTTAAATTAGAAGCAATAATTTCACCGCCTCGCAATACATCTAAAACAATCACATCATAATTTTCATTAATTTTTCTATCTAATAAAGTTCTCCCACACAAAGGAGAATTTTCATTAATTCTAAATTCTGTTAAATATCCATCTAAGCTATAGTCTTCAATACTAGAAGATTTTGCTACTCTGGAAGGAAGTAATTTATGCCCAATAGTAAAAATATATACTAGACCTATTGCAAATTTGATGATTCCAAATTTTGCAAATTCAAGCATCCCTAGCGATACTGAGCCTCCTGAAGTATCTACTAATATTGAATTCACAATTAAGTTTGTAGAAGTGCCTACAAGTGTTAACGTTCCACCTAAAATAGCTGCATAGCTTAATGGAATCAACACCTTGGAAGGGCTGATATTATATTTATCTGCTAGTCGAATAGTAACAGGCATAAATATTGCTACAATTGCTGTATTATTCACAACGGCAGAAGCAATACCGATAAAGAATAGATAAGCAACCATTCCTAAAATTCTAGACTTATCAATTAACTTATTAATACTGATAATAACATATTCTAGGATATGAGATTTTTGTAGTGCATAGCTCATCACAAAAAGACAAGCAATAGTGATGACAGCAGGATTAGAAAATCCCGCAAGGCCCTCAGCTGGAGTAATACCAGCTGGACTAAATAGTCCGAGGACTAGCAACAACCCAAGAACCAGTAGAGCTGTTACATCTATTGGAAATAATTCTGTAATAAAAAGCACTAGTGCTGTCAGAATTATAACAACTAGGAATATAATTTCCATAAGTACCGTGGAAAGGACTCGAACCTTCACATCTTACGATACTGGTTCCTAAGACCAGCGCGTCTACCAATTCCGCCACCACGGCATATATTTTTAACAATATAAAAAGAATTAACTAAAAAAAGCGTTAATTATGATTCATTGCAAAATCAAGTTCTGAAATTAAATCATCTACATGCTCAATACCAACAGAAAACCTTAATAAATTAGGCGTTATTCCTAAAGTAGTTTTTTCATCATGTGGCACAGAAGCATGGGTCATAGAATAGGGACAAGATATTAAACTTTTAACCCCACCTAAACTTTCAGCTAGCGTAATAATACTTAATTTTTTTGCAAAAATATTGATATCTATTGATTTATCTAATTCAAAAGAAATCATACTTCCATATACTGAATTTCCATCCGGTGAAGCATGTTGCTTTGTTGCTAAATCAAATTGTTTATGAGATTTTAACCCAGGATAAATCACTCTGGTTACTTTTGGATTATTATCTAGCCACTCAACAATCTTTCCTGCATTTTCAAACTGTCTTTCTACCCTAATAGAAAGTGTTTTAATTGATCTTAAAAGTAACCATGCATCAAATGGACTCGGCAATGCCCCGCCCGTATTTTGAATTAGAGTTATTTTCTCAGCTGCTGAATCACTGTTAACCATCAATGCTCCACTTAATACATCTGAGTGTCCACTAATAAACTTTGTTGTACTATGCATTACAATATCTGCACCCAGGTCTAATGGTCTTTGACCATAAGAACCCATAAAAGTATTATCAACACTGACTAAAATATTTTTTTCATGCATTAAATCTGAAATTTTTTCAATATCAGCTAACTCTAATAGAGGATTACTTGGTGTTTCAAGATGAATCAATTTTGTATTTTCTTTAATTGAACTAGAAACTATATCTAAGTTGGTCGTATCAATAAATTCAAAATCTACTTTATTATCATTTAATACTTTGGTCACTAACCTAAAAACACCCCCATATACATTGCGTGAAATTAGAACATGATCTCCCGGTTTGAACATCATAAAGATTGCAGTCATTGCTGCCATTCCAGAAGCAAATGCATAGGCATATTTAGCGTTCTCTAACATAGCTAAATTTTCCTCTAGAGCCGACAGTGTCGGACTTCCAACTCTTGAATAAACATATTTTTCTGAACTTTCAAATGAAGGTTGTCTGAAGGTTGATGTTAAATGAATCGGAGTAACAGCAGCTCCTGTTTCATCAATTTTATTTCCAACATGAATCGATTTTGTTGAAAAATGTAATTTATTTTTTTTATTAGACACGTGTATATCCTTTCAATAAGTATGATTCTAATTTTTTAAACTTCACTTCCAACTGTTCTCCCTGCGGAGATACTATTTTTATCTTATCATTTCTACCAATTTTATCTTCTACATTAACATCCGGAGCACTTTTTGATTTTGGTAGAGGATTGTCTTGTGGATCAACATGGGTTAATTGAATATTTTTTTGAAGAGGTGACATTTCTTTTGGACGTGTATTTTCACTAATTTGTGCATGATAAACACGTTGAACGATTGAAGCTCGTAGGCCTATCATCAAGTCTTGAAAAAAATTATATGCTTCTGCTTTATATTCTATTAAAGGATTCTTTTGTCCAAATGCTCTTAAACCAATACCCTCTCTTAATTGATCCATTCCCAGTAAATGATTACGCCATTTTTCATCAATAGTCCTTAATACAACAAACTTTTCAAGCTTACGCAATAACTCTTCTGGTATGAGTTCTTCTTTCTTATTATAGTACTCTAATGCTTTTTCTAGAATGATATTTAATATCTCTTCTTTATTATTTTTTCCTTCAAAATCAGATTGATTTATGTCAATCAGTAAGTGTGCATTTAATTCTTGATTTAACGCAGTCCAATCCCAATCTTTTATATGCTTAATATCTAATGGCTCAAATAAATCATAAATAAAATCATCTATAAATTCATCAATTGAAGATCTGATTGAATCTGACAATAATGCTTTATTTCTTAGTTCATAGACAATTTCTCTTTGTTGGTTTAAAACATCATCATACTCTAGTAAATGCTTACGCATACCAAAATTTCTTTCTTCAACTTTCTTTTGAGCATTACTTACCCCACGATTTAACATGCCAGCACTCAATTCTTGATCTTCATCCATTGCAAGTCTATCCATATATGAAGCAAGTTTATCCATATTGAAAAGTCGCATTAAATCATCCTCTAAAGAGATATAAAACTTTGATGAGCCACTATCTCCTTGCCTACCAGATCGACCACGTAACTGTAAATCAATACGTCTTGATTCATGTCGTGCAGTACCAATGATATGCAATCCACCTAACTCTTCTACTCCTGGACCTAATTTTATATCTGTTCCTCTTCCCGCCATATTTGTTGCAATAGTAATAGAATTTTTTAATCCTGCCTGTGCTACAATTTCAGCTTCACTCTGATGCTGCTTAGCATTTAGCACCTTATGCGGTATGCCTTTTTGTTTTAACATTTTTGATAATAGTTCTGAAACTTCAACTGAGATTGTTCCAATTAAAACTGGCTGTCCTTTTTTGAAGTAATCACCTACTTCATTAATCACAGCTTTATATTTTGCATGCATTGATTTATAAATAGCATCATTAAAATCTTTTCTGGCAATTGGACGATGAGTTGGAATTACCGTAACACCTAGATTGTAAATTTTTTCAAATTCTGCCGCTTCAGTGTCAGCAGTACCTGTCATCCCGGATAATTTATCATACATTCTAAAATAGTTTTGAATAGTAATTGAGGCTAAGGTTTGAGTTTCTTTTTCAATCTTAACATTTTCTTTTGCTTCTAATGCTTGATGAAGGCCTCCGCTAAATCTTCTTCCAGGTAATACTCTTCCTGTAAATTCATCCACAATTAATACTTGTCCATTTTGTACCACATACTCTACATCTTTATCAAATAATGTATATGCTTTAAGTAATTGATTTAAATAATGAATTTTACCGCTTCTTTGAGAGTGTAATTGATATGCTTTTTCTTTATTTAACTTCTTTTGATCCTCCGATAGATTACTTTCATCAATATCGCTTAACATCTCTCCCAAATCAGGTATTGTAAATGCTTCAACATTATCTGGAGATAAAGCCAGCCTTCCTTTATCTGAAAGATCTACACTATTCGACTGTTCATCTATACCAAAGTATAAATCTTCATCAAGCTCATGTAGTTTTTTATCTGCAATATATTCAGACTCAACACTATTCATCAACTTTAGCGTTCCCTGCTCTTGGAATAATTCTTGTAATTTGATATCCTTAGGTAATCCCTTTTTTGCTTTTAATAAAAGTAAGCCGGCATCATAGCGTTGATCTTCTGATGGCGAATCAATTCTTAATATCGCTTCTGCTTTTGCTACTAATTCAGTAACTAGTCGCTTCTGTTGTCTGACTAAATTTTTTACAGGCGAACTTAAGTCTATATAAGACTGATTGACTTTAGTTTCTACTGGGCCTGAAATAATCAAGGGAGTTCTGGCTTCATCTACTAAAACACTATCTACTTCATCTACTATAGCATAGTGATGAGGTCTTTGTACTAAATACTCAGAATCAATTGTCATATTATCTCTTAAATAATCAAACCCAAATTCATTGTTAGTTCCATAGGTAACATCGCAACTATAAGCTTCTTTTCTTTGATCTGGATTCATTGAATTTAGAATATGACCAACAGACATACCTAATATCTCAAAAACCTTGCCCATCCATTCTGAATCTCGTTGGGCTAAATAATCATTAACAGTTACAACGTGCACTCCTCTACCCGATAAAGCATTTAAATAAATAGGCATCGTTGCAACTAAAGTTTTTCCTTCTCCAGTTTTCATTTCAGAAATCTTTCCTTGATGAAGAACAATTCCACCAATTAATTGTTCATCATAAGGAATCATTTCCCATTCAATTTTTTGACCAACAGCTGTCCATTTTTTCCCACATAATAATCGAGAAGCATGTTTGACTAAAGCAAAAGCTTCTACTAAGATATCGTCTAATATTTCTTTTTCAATTTCTGTACGTATTTTCTGTATTGCTTTTCTATCGGTAATATCTTTTAATTTTTCACTTTCTATAGTCTGAATTTTTTCCTGTACATATTTTTGTAATTCGTGAGTTCTTTCTGATAAGTACGATTCATTTTTTCCTTGTAATGAATCATATAGACTGTTAATCTGACCGACTAAAGGTTTAATCTGCTTAATTTCTCTTCCAGATTTTGTACCAAATATTTTTGTTAATACGCTCATATCAATTATAATTTTTTATATACGGAGTCTAATACTCCATTGACAAATGCAGTACTATCTTCAGAGCTAAATTTTTTAGCATTTTCTATAGCGGAGCTAATAGTAACTTTATAGGATATGTCATACTCTTTCATGAGTGACATTTCACATATTGACATCTGCATAATTAATCTATCAATAATATTAATTCTATCAAGAGTCCAATTTTCTAATGAGTCTTCAATTTTTTTATCTAAACTTTCAGAGTTCTTTATTGTGAGCTTAAATAATTCATTCACGAATTTTTTTGTTGGCTTATCAAACTGATAGCGTTCATTAATATCATGCAAAACTTTTTTTTGATCTTCATTAGACACATGCTTTGCATACAAGGCTTGCAATACTGCTTCTCTGGCTTTTTTTCTATGTTGTTTTTTACTCATTAATGATGCCATTTAATAAATTCATTTACTCTTCTCTCTGCAAGTAGGTTTGCTGCTTGAAGAGTTGAAATATTATTTGTTGCTGCATAGTCAAATATTCTCATAAGAATATAGTATATACCCTCTACTTGATAGTGAGCTTTTTCTTTATTATATCCTTGAAGCTCATTTGCGACATTTATTAATCCGCCAGCGTTAATAACATAGTCAGGAACATACATTATTTTTTTGCTTAGCAATAACTTTGAATCTCTAGATTCTTTTTCAAGTTGATTATTTGCTGCCCCAGCAATAATAGAGCATTTTAATTTTTTAATTGATTCTGGATTAATCACCGCGCCTAAAGCGCATGGTGAAAATATATCTAGATCTGCAGAAACTAATTCTTCATTTGATAAAGGTATGACTCCAAAAGCATTAACCACATTATCTAATTTTTCTTGATCTATATCATAGCCATAAATTATTGCACCTGCTTTGTGAAGATGTTTACATAAATTATAACCTACGTTTCCAAACCCTTGTATTCCGACCTTCAAATTTCTCATTGACGTTATGCCTAATCTTTTCTTTAGCGCAGCCTGCATACCGACAAATACGCCATATCCAGTTAATATTGATGGATCTCCACTTCCACCCATAGCTCTTTGAATCCCAGTAACATGATTAGTCTCCATTCTAATGAACTCCATATCATGTACTGACATACCAACATCTTCTGCTGTAATATATGCTCCATTCAAACTTTCTACGAATTTTCCAAAAGATCTTAAAAGTACTTCTGATTTATCTGAAGCCGGGTCTGCAATGATTACTGCTTTTCCTCCTCCTAAATTTAAATTTGCTATTGAGGCTTTGTATGTCATTCCTCTCGAAAGTCTCAAAACATCAACTAAAGCATCGTGTTCATTCTTATAAGGATACATTCTACATCCTCCTAGAGCAGGACCTAAAACAGTATTATGGATGGCTATAATTGCTTTTAAGCCAGAACTTTTGTCATTGCAGTAAACTATTTGCTCATGATTTGTTTTACTGATTCTTTCAAATATACCTTTATTCATTATAATTTTCCTTTTATCCTTCCAGTTTTGAGTATGCATTTATAATATGCTTCACTAAACGGTGTCTGGCGATATCATGCTCATTTAATTCTACAATTCCAATATCTTTTATGTTTTTTAAAATACTCAAAATACTAATCAATCCTGAGTTAGATTTTTTTGGTAAATCAATCTGAGAAATATCTCCAGTAATTATCGCTCTAGAATCTATACCTAACCTAGTTAAAAACATTTTCATTTGAATGGTAGATGCATTTTGAGCTTCATCTAAGATCATTACAGATCTATTGATTGTTCTTCCTCTCATATAAGCCAAAGGAATAATTTCTATAATTCCCTTACTAAGAAACATTTGAATCTTACTTTTTGGTAATAATTCATTTAATGCATCATATAATGGTCCAAGATATGGATCAATTTTATCTTTCAAGTCTCCTGGGAGAAATCCCAAACTTTCTCCTGCTTCTACCGCAGGTCTACAAAAGATAATTTTTTCAATTTCATGCTTTTCTAATAAAGAAAGTGCGTGGGCAACTGCCAAAAATGTTTTTCCCGTTCCAGCTGGTCCTACAGATATAACAATTTCATTTCTATATAAGGATTCTAATAAATTTTTCTGCCCATCTGTCTTAGCATGTATAGGTCCTTTTTTACCATAAAAAATAACATTATTAATAGATTTTTTACTATCAAGGCTCTTCTGCATATTCATTGCCAATAATTGATTGATATCCTTTGTGCTAAGATTATTACCTTTTTTAATGGAATCAACCATATGGCCTAAGATTACAGAAAAATGCTCTAAATCTTTTTTGAGACCTTGGCAAAAAATACTATTACCGCGAATGTTAATATTTAATGGAAGAGATTTTTCAAGAAAAAGGATATTTTGATCGCCGATGCCATAAAGCTCTGTCAGATCAACTCCTTTTATTTCAAATGTTTTTTTCATTCTCTTTAATACCTATACCTAGATCATCTAATTGTTCATCTGAAACAGTATTGGGAGAGTCTTCCATGAGTGCAGACGCTGAAGTAGTTTTTGGAAATGCGATTACGTCTCTGATATTATTTAAACCAGCTAACAACATTACCAATCTATCTAATCCAAATGCAATACCGCCATGAGGAGGAGTTCCAAATTTTAGAGCATCAATGAAAAATCCAAACTTACTATTGATATCTTCTTTAGTAAGGCTCATAGTTTCAAAAATTTCCTGTTGTAGTTTTTGATCATGGATTCTAATAGACCCCCCTGCTACTTCATAGCCATTGATTACTATATCATAACCTTTTGATATAGCTTTTTCAGGTTCTGATATTGCAATTTTAATATCTTTATCTTTTGGGGCTACGAAAGGATGATGCACAGAATCAAAGCGTTTATTATCTTCATCCCAACTAAACAATGGAAAATCTACAATCCATACAGGCTTAAATACTGAGTCATCGCATAAATTTAGCATTTCTGCAACTTTCACTCTTATCTTTCCTAATACTTTTAAAGATATTTGAGAGGTATCAGCAACCATAAAACATATAGAATCATTCTGAATATCACAATCTGATGCAATAGTATTTTGAAGGTCTTCATTGAAAAATTTTGATATACCGCCTTCAAAAGAGTTTGCTTTATACTTCATCCAAGCTAGCCCTTTAGCTCCAAGTGATTGAGCATAAGTATCTAATTCAGAAATAATTTTTCTAGAAAAAAAGTCTGAATTATTTACATTGATCATATTCACAGACTCTGAGCTTTTAAATGCTTGAAAATCAGACTGATCAGAAAAAGATTTAAAATCTTGCAACTCTACTGCATATCTAAGATCGGGCTTATCACTACCAAACCTTTTCATTGCATCTTTATAAGATAGAGTAGGAAATGGAGTTTCCATTTTAACATTGTTAACTTCATAAAATACAGTTGAAATAAGTTCTTCTACTAAATCTCTTACGTGCTGCTCGTCAACAAAACTCATTTCTAAATCAATTTGAGTAAATTCAGGCTGTCTATCTGACCTTAAATCTTCATCTCTAAAACATTTCACAATCTGAAAATATCTATCTAACCCAGAAATCATAAACAATTGTTTATACATTTGAGGTGATTGAGGTAAAGCATAAAATTTTCCATTATGAACCCTGCTTGGCACTAAATAATCTCTTGCACCTTCAGGTGTAGACTTAGTTAATACTGGGGTTTCGATTTCAATAAAATTTTGATCATTTAGGAAATTTCTAACTACCTGAGTTGTCTTATGTCTAAGAATTAAATTATTTTGTAATTCAGAATTTCTTAACTCTAAATAACGATACTTTAATCGATGCTCTTCAGTAGAAGCTGATCTATCATGAATAGACATTGGAAGCGGAGAAGCCATATTCAAAATTTCTAGCTCTTCTGCAACAACTTCGATTTCTCCTGTTGTCATATTATTATTTACTAATTCTGATGATCTAGCTATGACATTACCAGAGACTGATATTACATCTTCATTTGATAAGGTTTTTCCTTTACCTATAAGAGAATCTGTATTTAAGATAATTTGAGTTTTACCAAACCTATCTCTGATATCAATAAAAATAATTTTTCCATGTGTACGTGTCGAATTAACCCATCCAAACAATCGAACGTTTTTATCAATATTCTTCTTGGTTAATTCACCACAATTATGTGTTCTAGATTCCATATAGTACCAATGTAATAATTATTTTTCTAATTCTTGTGCATTTTCGACAAGCAATAATACCTTATCTGGAATGTCATCAGTAGAGTCGGAATTGATATCAGCAATGCCAGCTGAACAAGAAAATTGAATCTCTTTATCTTCTGTTTTTACTGATATTACCCCTTCCTTTAAATTTAGGATAGAGTTAGTATGATTTTTCATAATTCCAAAGTAGCCTTCAGTTCCAGGACATTTAACATATGTCACATTATCAAAACTGAACGAATGTGTTGGCGTTACGATATCTAAACTAAAGAAATTTGTCACTTCTTAGCCTTTTCAATTGCTTCATCGATTGATCCTACATATGAAAAAGCATTTTCAGGAATTTCATCTGCCTCTCCACTAAGTATTGCTTCAAATCCTGCGATAGAATCTTCTAATTTTACATAACGACCTTCTAGCCCTGTAAACTGTTCTGCTACGAAGAAAGGTTGAGACATAAATTTTTGCATTTTTCTTGCTCTAGATACAACTAATTTATCTTCATCAGATAATTCATCCATACCGAGAATAGCAATAATATCCTGTAAATCTTTATACTGCTGTAAGGTTGTTTGCACAGATCGCGCAACATTATAATGCCTATCTCCAACAACTCTTGGATCTAGAATTCTAGATGTCGATGTAAGTGGATCAATAGCAGGATAGATTCCTAGTTCAGCAATTTTTCTATCTAACACTGATGTAGCATCTAAGTGTGCAAATGCTGTTGCAGGTGCCGGATCAGTTAAATCATCCGCTGGTACATAAATTGCCTGAATAGATGTAATAGATCCTTTCTTTGTAGATGTAATTCTTTCTTGCAAATCTCCCATCTCTGTTGATAGTGTTGGTTGATATCCCACAGCTGAAGGCATTCTTCCTAACAATGCAGATACCTCTGAACCAGCTTGAGTAAATCTAAAAATATTGTCTACAAACAATAGGACATCTTTACCTTCATCGTCTCGAAAATGTTCAGCCATTGTCAATGCACTTAATCCAACTCTTAAACGTGCACCTGGTGGTTCGTTCATTTGTCCAAAAACGAGTGCTGTTTTATCAATAACGCCTGATTCTGTCATTTCAGCATAAAGATCATTTCCTTCTCTAGTTCTTTCTCCAACTCCAGCAAATACAGAGAATCCACCATGCTCAGTCGCAATATTTCTAATAAGCTCTTGAATTAAAACTGTTTTTCCAACACCAGCTCCTCCAAATAATCCTGTTTTTCCGCCTCTAGTATAAGGCTCCATCAAATCAACAACCTTAATACCAGTTTCAAACATCTCAGATGTTGTGGTTAAATCTTCTTGTAATGGAGCAGCTCTATGAATTGGCGATGTTTTTGTATTTCCTACTTCTCCTTTTTGATCAATTGGATTTCCAAGGACATCAAACATCCTACCTAAAGTTGCTTCTCCAACAGGAACAGAAATTGGCTCACCCATATCTGAAACGACCGTACCCCTTACGAGACCGTCTGTAGAGTCCATAGCGATTGTTCTCACAACGCCTTGACCTAAATGCTGTGCTGTTTCTAATACTAGATTAGATCCATCTTCTCTTTTGATACTTAGAGCATTTAAAATTCTTGGCAAATGGCCTTGATTGAACTTTACGTCAACCACCGCACCAGTTATTTGTAATACTTTACCTTCATTATTCATTTTTAGTCCCCTTAATCGACTAGCGCTTCTGATCCGCTAACAATTTCTAACATTTCTGTCGTGATTGCCTCTTGACGCGCTTTGTTAAATTCTAGTTTCAATTCTTTAATTATTTCTTTTGCATTTTCTGTGGCATTATCCATTGCAATCATTCTAGCAGCTTCTTCACTACTATAAGACTCTAACATCTGTTGCCACATTTGCACTTTCAGATGTTTTGGTAATAATGATTCTACAATTCTTTCTTGATTTGGCTCATAGTCATAATTATAATTTTTGACATTATAGTCTTCAGTAAAGTCAATTGGCAATACTTTTTCTATCATCAAATCTTGTGATGCTAATGTCCTGAATCGATTATAAATGACATAAACTTCATCTACCTTAAGATTATTAAATGCTCCAATAAATGTTTCAGAAATTTCAGATGCTGTATCAAATGTCATATCTTTCCAGAAATCATAAAAAGATTCAACAACATTATAATCTCTTTTACTAAAATACTCTGAAGCTTTTTTACCTAGGCAAAATACTTGTACTTTATCTTTACCAAACTTTTCAATTTCTTTTTCAGCTAATCGAATTACACTGGAATTAAAAGAGCCTGCAAAACCTCTATCACTAGTAATAACAATGATAGCTCTATTTTTTACATCTCTTTTTCTAACTAATGGAATATTAGTACTAGAAACTTGAGGTAAAATTCTACATATCAAATCTTGTGTATTCCTTGAGTATGGTCTAGAAATTTCCATCTTTTCTTGTGCTTTTTTCACTTTAGCTGCAGCAACCATTTTCATAGCCTTTGTGACCTGTTGAATACTGCTAACAGATTTTATGCGTTCTTGAAGATTTTTAAGATTAGCCATATTAGAAGCTCTTTTTAAATTCCTCAATTGTCTTATTCATCTTACCAGCTAAGTCATCTCCAATATCTCCTGTATCATTAATTTCTTTAATACAGTCTGAAGCCTTAGATGCAAAATGCTCTAGCAATCCAACTTCAAATTCCTTGACGGATTCAATTTCTATATCATCAAGATATCCCTGACTAGCTGCATAAATAATTACTACTTGATTGGCTGTAGACATTGGTACATATTGATTTTGTTTCAATATCTCGACCATTCGACGCCCTCTAGTAATTTGTGCTGCTGTAGCTTCATCTAAATCAGACGCAAATTTTGCAAATGCTTCTAACTCTCTGAATTGCGCTAAGTCTAATCTCAACTTACCAGCAATTTTTTTCATTGCTTTGATTTGTGCGCTTCCACCAACTCTCGATACAGAAAGTCCTACATCTACTGCGGGTCTGACTCCACCATTAAATAGATTAGTATCTAGATATATTTGTCCATCAGTAATAGAAATTACATTTGTTGGAATATATGCTGATACATCGCCTTCTTGAGTTTCAATAACTGGTAATGCAGTCAACGAACCTGAACCTAAATCTTCAGATAGCTTTGAAGATCTTTCTAACAATCTACTATGCAAATAAAATACATCTCCAGGGAAAGCCTCTCTACCTGGAGGTCGTCTTAATACTAATGACATCTGCCTATAAGCTGTAGCCTGTTTAGATAAATCGTCATAAACAATTAGTCCATGCATACTATTATCTCTATAATATTCTCCCATTGCACATCCAGAATATGGTGCTATATATTGTAAGGGAGCAGGATCAGATGCATTTGCAACAACTACTGTAGTATATTCCATTGCACCATTTGCCTCTAACTCACCTACTAACTTTGCTACTGTAGATGCTTTCTGACCAATTGCGACATAAATACAATAAACTGGACTATCACCATCATGAGTAGATTTTTGATTAATAATTGTATCCGTAGCAATAGCAGATTTTCCTGTCTGTCTATCTCCAATAATCAACTCTCTTTGGCCTCTACCAATTGGGATCATACTATCGATTGATTTTAAACCTGTTTGCAAGGGCTCTTTTACTGGAAATCTTTGCATCACTCCCAATGCTTTTCTTTCGATAGGCAATGTATGTTTTGCATTGATTGGACCTTTACCATCCATAGGTACACCTAAAGGACTAACTACTCGCCCTAATAATTCTTTTCCTACAGGAACTTCTACTACTTTTCCTGTTCTTTTTACAATATCACCTTCCTTAACAAGACTACTATCTCCAAAGAGTACAACACCTACATTTTCTTCTTCTAAATTTAATGCCATACCAAATACATTATTTGGAAATTCTACAAGCTCAGAACTCATCACATTTCCTAGGCCACTAGTTCTAGCAACTCCATCTCCAATTTCTAAAACCTCACCAACTTCATTTACATCAACATTGTTGTCGATATTTTTTATTTGGTCGCGTAGTAAATCACCGATTTGATTAGTTTTAATATCCATCTATACCCCTATTAATTTTGATTTTGCGTTTTCTAATTTTGTTTTTAAGCTGCTATCAAATAGCATATCATCAATCTTAATCTTTAATCCTCCAATTAAATCTTTATTAGTTGAAAAATTAATATCAATTTTCTTTTTTGTTATGTCGCTTAGCGCATTTGATAATTGTATTCTCGCATTTTCATCCATATCTGAAGATGATGTCACCTCTACGTATGCTATATTTAACTTCTTTTTGGCCAAAACTACAAAACTCTTATTTACATCGATCAATAAATTCATGTCATCATTTTCAATCATAACCAATAGCATATTCAGCAAACTCTCATTAAAAATTTCTTTAAAAGATTCCCTAAATATGTTCATCTTTTGGCTTGAATCAACTGACTTTGATTTTAAGAATGTATTAATTGTCAGATCTTTTGTTGATAAAGCAGCAAGTGCATGCAACGATGTCTTAATATCTTGAAAAATCTCAAAAGTATTGACACTGCCGCATAGCGCTTCAGAATATATTTTTATTTTTTTATGATTTTGCTTCATCTACATTCATTGCTTCTAGTGAGGATTTAATAAATTTCTCATTATCGTCATCTTTCACATTTCTTTGTAATATTTTAGAAGCTAAATCAATACTAAGATCAACCACTTCTTCTTTGATCTCTTTGATTGCTCGTTGCTTCTCAATTTCAATTTTAGATTTAGCATCTATAATAAATTCATCAGATTTTACTTTAGCTTTTTCTAAAATATTATTGGCTGCATCTTCAGCTTTTTGCTTGCTATCAATTACGATAACCTTACCTTCTTTTTTGGCTTGATCTAATATTTTTTGTGACTCATCTTTTATTTGCTCTAAATCAGACTTTGCACTTTCCGCCATTTTCAGAGAATTTGCGATATCCTCTTCTCTCTCTTCAAGAAAATCTAAGAGAGGATTCCATGCAAATCTCTTTAGTACAAAAAGAACAGTCATAAAAATAAATAATGACCAAATATACGTACCAAGATCTGGTGTTAATAAATCCATACTTCTTCCTTACGTTTATCGTTTACTATTAACCAAGAACCAATGATAATAATCCAAGCAAAATTGCTGCTCCCTCAACCAAAATTGCTAGAAGAAATGTTTGAGATCTAATTTCTCCAGCTGCTTCAGGTTGTCTTGCAATAGCTTGAGCTACTCCATAACCAATTAAACCAATACCAATTCCTGCGCCTATTACTGCTAATCCTGCTCCCATAGTGAGACTCCTTTTTTTGTGTTAATGATCTACGTGTATTGCCATTCCTATAAAAACGGCTGTTAATAAAGCAAATACATAAGCTTGAATTACTGCAACAAGCAGCTCAAGCATAGTTAATCCTAGTGCAAGCGCAACAGAAAAAGGAGCCATAGCAAATCCTGCGATTGCTCCGAGTTCGGCGTTAGCACTAAAAATAAATGTTATAAAAATAACTAAAGCTATGTGTCCCCCCATCATATTACCAGCTAACCTTAGAGTCAAGGCTAAAGGTCGTATAAAAAGTCCCATGAACTCTATAGGAACTACAACAAAATATAGTGGCCACGGTAATCCGGAAGGAGCTAAATTTTTCCAATGCTGAATAAAACCATATTTCTTAATTCCAGCACCAATAAAAGCAATTAGGGAAATAGTAGCAAGAGCAAATGTGACATTCACATTTGCAGTAACAGTATTACCTCCCTTAGAAAGTATATAAAGAATATTATACTTTTCAAAAAATTCAAATTTATATCCAAGAGAACCAATTAATCCAGAAAGATCAAAAATAGGGATTAATCCTAAAATATTTGAAAATAAGACAAAAAAGAATATTGTATATATAAGAGGAGCCCAATCTCTATGCTCTTTATCGCCGATAGAGTTTTTAAGAACATCCTCTCTAAGATAAACAACCATCATTTCAATCATGCTCATAAACTTATTAGGGATATTTTTCTTATGAGAAATATAGCTCTGCACTAAAGCAACAATAGTTGAAACCATTATTAATGATACAAAGAATAAAAGAAAAACATGCTTGGAAATTCCAAAGTCAACAGAAATACCAAATATCTCAGTAAATCTATTACTCAAAGACTCAAGTTCAAAAATATTGTTCTTACTATCAGCGACATGATCAATTGCATAATCAGATGCTTTATCCATCGACCATTTTTCTGAAATTTTTTCACCAACAATCATCGCCGAAATATTAATCAAAACATGTAAGGAAAAACAGAAAAAAAATCAGATTTTTAATTATTTTTTTAGAACGTGATTGTAGGCTGAAATAGAACCATGGATTACGCCTCCAATAATAGCAATATAAGATATATCCTTTGTAATAAGATAACCACATACTATCCAAGCAATAATAATACCAAAAAACTCAAAATATATCGCATAACTTTCTGACATAATCGAGCTTAATGATCTCTTGGGAGGGTTCATTTATAAATCAAAATCATCTTCAATGATTTCACAGCGTCCAGAAAATTGAGCGCCATCCTGTATTGTTAATACTTTATATTTTAAGTCTCCAACTAGTTCACACTTCCCTAATAGCTCAGCAGAGCCATTGATAAAGACATCTCCTTGGATATAACCATTAATTTGTATTGTTGAAGCCTTAACATTTCCAAAAATTTTTCCTTTTTTTGCTAATTGGATTGCTCCACCAGTAGAAACTGATCCTCTTATTTCTCCATAAATAGTGATATTACCACTTAAAATCATATCACCATCAATTTGGACGTCCTCTGCTATAATTGTCTGACTATTACTTGATTTATTATTCATTTGATTCCTCCTCAAATTTATCAGATTTTTTTGAAAAGTTAGGGAAAAAAGTTAATGGATCAATTGGCTCTCCATCTTTCCATATTTCAAAATGTAAATGAGGTCCTGTGGATACTCCTGTATTTCCAATCTTCGCAATTAATATACCTCGATCTATTTTCTCATTTTTTTTGACAAAATTTTCTTCATTGTGATAATAATGAGAGTGATATCCATTTTGATGATCGATAACAATCCCGTTACCAAGCTCTTTAGAATAATCACTGTAAATTACAACTCCACTAGCAATGGCAACAATAGGAGTAGATTCATCACTTACAATATCTATTCCAAAATGTAGGGTACTTAAATTAAAATCTTTACTAATAATTCCATCGGTAGGCTGTATATCTGGTATATTATCTGTAACCATAAATCTAATATTGCTATCTGGTAATATATTTTGACTGTCAGAACCAATAATATTCTCAATATAAGATTTCATTAATCCTATCTCCTCTAATGTTCCGCTAATATTTTCCATAATTTTTTCTTGCTGCTCAATCTCTTTATTGATAGCAGTGATCTTAAAATACTCTTTCACAATAGGTATAGAAAGAAGCAATAATGACAAAGAAGCAATAAGACAAAAAGCGATTAAAGACAATCCTCCTATCAGGGTAGGTCTATTGAATTCAGACTGCCATATTTTATCATTAAAAGGAGAAATAAATAATATTTTATATTTTTTAAATTTCATCAATATTCTTCTTTATAAATTAAGTCTATTATTCAAAATCTGGCTTTATACTTTTAAGCTTATCAATAACACGATCCCAAGTTTTTGAATCAAAATGAATTTTGATAAACCCTTTTTTGGTATTCTTATTATTATTGATTGTTACTTTAGTTCCAATAGTTCTTGCAATTTTATTTTCAATCTGATGTATCTGGTTGTCCCATTTTGTATCATTTGATGCTGCAGCTTCTACTTTCCTGACCGACATTTTTTCTTTTAACAATCGCCTCCAAAGAAGAATCATCCCTTGAGTAGTCTTTTTTTGCAAGATTGCTCTTGCTTGTCCTGCATTAATTTCATTTTTAAGAATACTATTTTGAATTTCTTCGGGTAGATTTAATAGTCTCAGTGAATTAGAAACTGCTGGACGTGACTTACCGACTGTTTTTGCAATCTCTGTAATGGAGCTATCTAAATTGTCTTTTAAATATTGATAGCCTTTAGCTTGTTCGATTGCATTTAAATCTTCTCTTTGTATATTTTCAATTAATGCCATGTACATTATATCTTTATTGGAATCTGCATCTATTATATATGCTAATATTCTTTTTCTTTTTAATAATTGGTGTGCCCTGAATCTTCTTTCTCCTGCAACAATAATATATTTATTATTTGACGCTTTAACTGTTATCGGAGTGATTAAGCCTTTTTCATCAATGGACTGAGCTAATTGTTTTAGTGATTTTTCATCAAAAACTTTTCTAGGTTGATTTGGATTTGGAGTGATTCTACTAATTAATATATTATTTTGCTCTACATCTTCAGAAGATTTATTCGGTGCAAGTAATGCGCCAATTCCTTGTCCTATCTGATTATTTTTTTTCATTTAGAATCTCCAATGCTAATTCCATATAGTTTTTTGCTCCAGCACAATCAACATCATACATAATAGCTGGCTTTCCATCGTCTGGAGCTTCAGCTAATCTGATATTTCTGCTAATTTTTGTCTTAAGCAACTTATTTTTAAATTTTGATTTTAATAAATTTTCTACTTTTTTTGCTAAGCGCAGTCTTTTAGTATGCATCGTAATAAGGATTCCAAGTATTTTTAAATCCTTATTCAGATTATCTTGAACGAGCCTAATAGTCTCTTGCAAACTTTTTAAACCTTCTAAAGCAAAAAATTCACTTTGAATAGGAATTAATACGTTATTTGATGCTACTAGAACATTTAGTGTTAACAATCCTAGAGATGGAGGACAATCTATCAAAATAAAATCATAATCTTTTTTTACTTTATTAATTAATCGCAATAGTTGTTTTTCTCTATTTTGTACTGATACCAATTCTACTTCGCAGCCTACCAAATTATTATCTGATCTAATAAAGTCTAGATAATCTAAATTTGTAGTTGAAATAATATCTCTCATAGTTTGATTTCCGCTTAAGGCGTCATAGATAGAATAATTATTATCAATCCCAAAATTTGACAAGCCGGTTGTTGCATTTGACTGGGGATCAAAATCAATTAATAAAGTTCTCTTTTCTAATATAGCTAGACTGGCAGCTAAATTAATAGCTGTCGTTGTTTTACCAACGCCACCTTTCTGATTAATAACTGCGATAATTTTTTTCATTTGAGCGAAAAAATTTAATTGGTATTCAATCTTAATACAAAGTTTTTAAAAAATCATCTCAATGGAGTTAATTTACGCTATGTATAATGCAATTTTAATTACAGGATTCAATGGTGAAATAGGTAGGCAGACCCTTTTAGCTTTGTCTAAAAAAGAAACTCTAATTATTGCATTAGATATCAATGAGTCTGATATAAAATATGATAATGTCGTTTATATAAAAGACAGTATCCTTAATAAAGATGTTATGAAATCAATATTTACCGATTATAATATTATTGAAGTATATCATTTTGCTGCATTACTAAGTCAATCTGCAAATAATAATCCAGAATTGGCTCGTGAAGTAAATGAAGAAGGATCAAAGTTAATAATTCGTTCTGCTATGGATCATGGAATACAACATAAATCATTTATAAGAATTTTTTTTCCTAGCTCAATTGCAGTATATGGCCCAAGAAAATTACAAGATGCAAAAGAATGGGATATTATAAAGCCTCAAACAATATATGGGCGTAATAAACTAGTTATAGAACAATTTGGTACGCAAAAATATGAAGAAAGTATCCAGCTGGGATATGGAATTGATTTTAGATGCTTAAGATTTCCCGGAATTATTAGTCCATATACCATACCATCAGGAGGAACAACTGATTTTGCTCCACAAATGCTACATGCAGCATGTAATAATGAACAATATACTTGTAAGGTAGATCCATCTACATTACTTCCATTCCTAAGTATTAAAAGTACAATTCATGCTATCTTGCAAATTATGACTGTTCCACATATTCAGTCAAAATTAAGAGCGTTTAATGTAGAAGAGGTAAGCTTAAGCCCTCAAGAGATTGCTAAAGAACTACAAAAGGAATTCCCAAAATTTATTGTAGATTACGATATAGACTCTAAATTTCAATCTATTGCAGATACATGGCCTGAAAATTTGAATTGTGATGAAGCTAAAAAAGAATGGAATTTTATAAATGATTATAGCAAAAATGCAATGTTTGAACAGTATTTAATACCTGAAATCAAAAAGAATTATGGAAAATATTAAAGATATCTTACAAAGTAATCTTGAAAAAATTAAGGAAGATGGTACGTTTAAAAACGAACGTATCATTGAAACTCCTCAAGAAACAGAAATTAATGTTCTCGGAGAAACGGTTATTAATTTTTGTGCTAATAACTACTTAGGGCTATCTAATAATATTCATATAAAAAAAGCGGCTATTCAAGCAATTAATGACTGGGGATTTGGATTAAGTTCTGTTCGATTTATTTGCGGTACTCAAACAATTCATAAGGATCTAGAAAAGAAAGTGAGCCAATTTCATGGCAAAGAAGATACTATTCTTTATTCCTCATGCTTTGATGCTAATGGTGGTTTATTTGAAACTATTTTATCAAAAGAAGATGCTGTATTCTCAGATGAATTAAATCATGCATCTATTATAGATGGAATAAGACTGTGTAAAGCAGAAAAAAATCGCTATCGACATTCAGATATGGAACATTTGGAAAAGTTATTAAAAAATTCGAACGCTCGAATAAAATTAATTGCAACAGATGGTGTTTTTAGTATGGATGGAGTAGTTGCTCCATTAAAAGAAATAGTTATGTTAGCAAAAAAATATAATGCTATGGTAATGGTAGATGATTGTCATGCAACAGGATTCTTAGGCAGTGGCGGAAAAGGAAGTGCAGATTATCATAATGTTTTGGATGATGTAGATATTATAACATCTACATTTGGAAAAGCATTGGGTGGTGCTTCTGGAGGATTTGTATGTGCTTCCAAAGAGATTGTTGAAACTCTACGACAAAAATCTAGACCTTATTTATTCTCTAACAGCCTAGCTCCTGCTTTAGTTGCAGCATGTATTAAAGTATTTGATATTATTGAAAATGATTATAGCTACAAACAGAGACTAGAAAAAAATACAATGTATTTTCGAGAAAAAATCAAAGAATATGGTTTTGATATAAAAGGCATTGATCATCCGATTGTACCTATTATGATTTATGATGCAAAAAAAGCTGCTAAAATGTCTGAAAATTTATTGAAAAAAAATATATATGTTATAGCATTTTCATACCCGGTAGTAGGTAAAGACGAAGCAAGAATTAGAGTACAATTATCTGCAGATCATACTCAAGAACAGCTCGATCATGCACTCAGTGCTTTTTATGATGTTGGGACAGAATTAAATATAATTTAAAAAAATAGTGAAAAAGTATTTGAAAGTATTAAATTCTTTTTCACTTTAAAGCAAGTAAGATATGAACAATACATTAAGAACAAGACTACTATCAATTCTATTTATTTTTGGGTTAGGGATTTATGCCCTTTTACCATCAATTAGATATCAATTGTTAAGTGATGACGCAAAAAACAACTTATCACGAGATGAGTTAACATACTTTGAATCAAAAAGCATTAAACAGGGTCTTGATTTAAAGGGTGGTATATATATTGTACTTGAAGTAGACCTACCTCAGCTCATCAATACTCTTGCTAAAAATAAAGATAAAAAATTTGATAAATTCTTAGAAGAATTAAGTAAGGATTATAAAAATAATAGCACTGACTTCTTTACTCTATTTGAAGAAAAAGCATTAGAAAAAGATTTAAAATTACCTAAATATTTTATTAGTTATGGTAAGACAAAAGATCAAATCATTGAACAATTAAATCTTCAATCAGCAGATTCAATTAATCGAATTATTGAAATTATTCAAAATCGTGTAGATCAATTTGGTGTTGCAGAGCCTACAATTCAAAAACAAGGTAACAACAGAGTTATCGTTGAGCTTGCAGGTGTACAAGATTCTGAAAGAGCTAGAGACTTACTACAAAGCACTGCTCTCCTCGAACTTATGATTGTAAAAGATATAGAAAGTACTAATACTATTGTAAGACAGATTGATAATCTAGCTGCAATGAATATTGAAAAAACTAATGATGATGTTGATCAGCTATTTGATACAAATAACTCTGATGAGAATGGTTTAGGATTCTCTTCATTGTTAATAGCTGTTGGTAGCGATCTAGCAATATCTACAAGTAATTTATCTAAGCTACAAAATATTTTGAATCAAGATAATGTCAAGCAAGTATTAGATGCAACCGGGAGTCTATTCCTTACTGGCAACTCTGCTATAACCTTAATAAATGATTTTGGTGAAGAAGAAGAAATCTATCTGCTCTACCACTTAGTAGATAATGCAGAACTAACAGGTGGTGTAATAGAAGATGCACAAATGAGATTAAGCCAGTCTGGTGTTAGTGCTGGACAAGCTACAGTACAAGTAGAAATGAGTAATGAAGGATCAAGGGAGTGGGCAAGAATTACTGGATCTAATATCAATAAAAGAATTGCAATTGTATTAGACAAAAAAGTACATATGGCTCCAGTGATCAGAAGTCAAATTTTTGGTGGTGGTACTGTTATTGAGGGTATGGATTCTATTCAAGAGGCAGAAGATATTGCGATTGTATTGCGTGCAGGGTCTTTACCTGTCCCAGTTACAATCCAAGAAGAAAGAACTGTTGGTGCATCGCTTGGTGCAGATTCGGTTAGCAAAGGAACGTACTCTATGTTAGTAGGATTATTCATTGTAATCTTATTTATCATATTCTATTATAAGCTATCTGGTTTTATTGCAAGCTTTGCTGTTATTTGGACATTAATTTTGTTACTAGGAATCTTAGCATTATTGGGAGCAACATTAACTCTACCTGGAATCGCTGGATTAATTTTAACCGTAGGTATGTCTGTAGATGCTAATGTAATTATTTTTGAAAGAATTAAAGAAGAATTACGAAATGGAAAATCTGTACGCTCTGCTATTGATGCGGGATATGAAAGAGCAATTACTACTATTGTGGATGCGAATCTAACCACTGGTATAGCTGCAGCAGTATTATATCAATATGGAAGTGGTCCAATCAAAGGATTTGCAACTGTATTATTTTGGGGTATTATTGTCAGTATGTTTACAGCAATAATTGTAACAAGATTTATTTTTGACTATGTCACCTCAAAGAGAACAATAGAAGAATTGAGTATATAATTATGAAATTTATAGAAAATACAAAAATTAAATTTATGTCTTTCAAGAAGGTGGGATTTGCACTATCAGCTACTCTTGGAGCTGGATCGCTATTCTTATTGATGCTTGGTTTAAATCTCGGTATTGATTTTAAGGGAGGGACTGCGATTGGATTAAGTTTTGACAAAGAAGTAAGTATTCAAGAGATAAGATCTGTTATGGAATCTATATCTGTTGGAGATCAAGAGTTTAATCTTAGTACAGAAGAGATAAAATATTTTGGTAGCAATAAAGAGATAATGATTAAAATTAAAAGTCAGGATAATACACCTGAAAATTTTGGACAAGGTATTGTAAATCATATCTATAAATCTATGCCAACAAAAGTTCCTGAAGATAAAAATATGTTTATACTTTCTCTTGGAGCTGTTAGCCCAAAAGTAGGATCAGAATTAAGTGGAAAAGCATTCTGGTCTATTGTTTCTGCTCTTGTTCTTATCCTTTTTTATATATCTATTAGATTTGAATTCAAATTTGCAGTTGGTGCAATACTCGCTCTCGTTCATGATATTATTATTACTCTTGGAATATTCTCTCTAACTGGATATGAAATTACATTAAGCACTGTAGCTGCATTCTTAACAATTGTTGGTTATTCGCTAAATGATACAATTGTTATTCTTGACAGAGTGAGAGAAAATATGAAGTCTTCGGGTACTGTATTATTTGAATCGACTATCAATAAAAGTATTAACCAATCGCTAAGTAGAACTTTGATTACCTCATTAACAACTTTATTTGTCATTGTGGTACTGTTAATGTATGGCGGTGAAGTTATACGTCCTTTTGCATTTACAATGCTTGTAGGCGTCATTGTAGGTACATACTCAAGTATATATATTGCAAGTGCCTTACTTGCCACTATCTATAAATCATCTAATTAATGAACAATAAAGTTCTTTTTCCTTTTATCGCACTATGTTTGATTTGGGGATCTACATGGTATTTCATCAAAATTTCTCTAAATGCTGGAGTGCCTCCTTTTTTTGGAGTAGGATTTAGATTCTTTCTATCAGGTTTTTTATTTTTCTTAATTATTTTTTTCAAAAAAGAATCCATTCCTTTTAATAAACAAGCAATCAAATTATACTTATCGTTTGGATTGCTAAATTTTGCTCTCTCATATGGAATTACTTACTGGGCAACACAATATGTTTATTCAAGTATTTCATCTATACTGTGGGGATTGTTCCCCCTATTTACCAGTGTAATGGCTCATTTTATGATTCCAGAAGACAGTAATGAGAAGTTGACTAGAAATAAGATATTTGCATTACTTGTAGGGCTTATAGGAATGATCTTTATTGGGTCTAACCAAGCAATTGATTTAAAGTCACAGTCATTTTTTGCTATGATGATATTGGTAGGATCTATTTTTATAGCGGCATGGCCTAGCGTACTATATAAAAAACATAATCATGAAGTTGGGCCGTATCAAATGAATGCTGTATGCCAAGTACTAACTGGCGTTATTATGCTTGGATTGTCCTATCTACTTAAAGAAGATCTTTCTCCGATAGTCTGGGATAATCCATTAATATTAGCCAGTCTATATCTTATAATTTTTGGAGGAGTAATATCTTGGGGTATTTATTTTTGGCTGTATCAATATTTAAGCGTAACTCAAGTAACTTATGTGGCTATCTTCCCCCCAATTGTAGCTATTACCTTAGGATGGATATTTCTAAATGAAGTACTAAGCGCAAAAGAGATTATTGGTACAATGTTTATTTTGGGTAGCTCTGTACTTATATATAGGAAATAGATTAGAATTTTATATAAATTGACATAGATATGGGAAATAAAATAAAAAGTTCGTTTTTAGCTGGTTTAGCAATCACTATTCCTATAGCACTAACAGTATATGTGCTGCAATTTGTATTCAAGATAGCAATTACATTAGGTGGTGAAGTATCAGAACCTCTAACAAAATTTGTAGCTGTTACCTTTCCTGGTTTTGACTTACTAAGCTCTATTATTGGATTAATTATTGTAATAATTTATTTGATTGTTGTGGGTGCATTAGTTAGAAATGTATTAGGTAAAAGAATTATCAAATGGATAGAAAAAGTTTTCAAAAATATTCCATTGATTGGTATGATTTATACAACTAGCAAACAAATCATAGAATCTCTATCTAGCGGAAGTACTAATTCTTTTCAAAAAGTAGTCTATATTCAATATCCAAGAAAAGGTATATGGACATTAGGATTTGTAACAAGTGAATCTACTAATGAATCAAATGAAGAATTTTATCATTTATTTATACCTACAACTCCAAACCCTACATCTGGATTTTTCTTAATTATCCCTAAAGAAGATACAGCCGATGCTGGAGTAGATGTAGAAGAAGGATTTAGAATGATTGTGTCTAGTGGAATCGTTTCCAGTAATAAAAATTCAATTATTAAATAAGAAAGGAGCAATAAATGCTCCTTTCTTATTTTAAATATCTAAAAAGTAAAAGTTAAAATTTAACCTCTACCTCTAGCCATAGGTGCGCGAGATACATCTCCATCTTTGTCGATGAAGTATAAGAATCCGCTTTCACGTTTAACACCTGCATCAGCAACTTTTTCTGCGTTTCCGCCACCAGATCCGCCTCTTGACATACCTGATCTCCATACATTACCATCTTTACCTAAGTAGTATAGGAATCCTTTTTCTTTACTAACGCCCGTTGTTTTTACTTTTTCAGCCATGATTTTCTCCTTGAAAATTTAATTGAAAATACTTTTTATTATAATCTCCTCTATACTACAGCTAAAGAGGAATTATTGCAAGAAATTTCTCCGTCGGAGCCTTCTCTATAAATAAGTAGAAAAAAAAGACCTTTAAATATTTTTTTAATTAGCTAAATTGTGTCCATGCCCCGGTAGCTCAGCTGGATAGAGCAACGGATTTCTAATCCGTAGGTCACAGGTTCAAATCCTGTCCGGGGTACTCTTTTCTCT
>JACKQG010001503.1_pt1 | contig 31895 bp, 40 predicted proteins | sample 8237621 | NCBI WGS metagenome assembly JACKQG01 (sample SAMN15677084, study PRJNA649215) | marine metagenome | biome: marine; feature: Black Sea; material: saline water; isolation source: suspended particulate matter (SPM) from the Black Sea western gyre | collected 2013-06-09/2013-06-10 | depth... | reverse complement strand
AGCGGAGCGGTAAGAATCATGTGGCATGGTACGTTTTCCTTGATTGGTTTAGAAAGCATAACGCGGCGATGAGGATAGGCGTAATAAAACAAAAGGGCGGCGGTCTGATATAGAACCACCGCCCTTGATACCCCAGAAGTGGGTAAGAGTTAGCCGATTTCGATGACGGACTTGTAGTAGCCTAGAAGCACAACACGGATAGCCATGTCGAAAGCGTTCGGCTGGACGTTCGGAACCGCAGCAGCGCGAAGGCCGAAGGTAATCAGGATAGCGAAAGTAGTGTTACCTGGAAGGGCAACAGGGTGCTTTCGGTACATCCAAATTCCGCCGTTACCATTGTTCATGGCACCAGCACTTGCCGCAGCAGCGTTAGTGGAGATCGAGCCGTAGACTCCTCCGCCAGCGCCAGACAACATGATAGGACAAATATCAACAACGGTCTGGGTGAAGTCCCATTGCAAAACGCCGGTATTAACTACGTTTTGGAGTGCTGCGACAGTCGCAATCGTGTCGTTGAACGGAGCGTTCATCGGGTTGACGTCGGCACCGGCAGTAGAACTGGCGATAACCTGCGTTGCAACGCCATAAACGTCATACGCCTGTCCTGAAGGGATACGACCGCCCTCTTTTAAGTTCGTCTCAGTCCGTGTAAGACCTCCAACGAAACCCTGACCCTGTGCTCCTAGAGGAGTAGTGAAGATACGGTTCTGGCTGTTAGCCAGTGCAGTACCCGCAGGGAAAGCGAAAGTTGAGTAGAGGGTGATACCGCCGAAACGGAAAAGATTGGTAGGTTGGGTACTTGGGACGCCTGGAATGGGGCCAGCACCGGGAGAGACTAAAGGTTGCATGAAAACAACTCCTTATTTCGTTGATTAGTGTAAGATTCAGAAGAACGTGTAGTATTGTAATACGCAGAAGAAAGGGACTTCTCAGCCCCAAGAAGGTTTAACTCATAAACAGAGCCGGGTCGCCATATGCAAGCTCTACTGAACCCGGACCTTGGGGACCGCAAGCTCCTTGAGGAGCGATTTGGCCTGATCCTGCCTGTGATTGCGTAGCAACCAACTCTTCAATCGAAGGAGTGGCGGCTTGAACAGCACGGGCACGGTTTTGCAGGTTAGCTTGTTGAAAGGCTTTGATGGCCCCAGCACGAAGCGACTTCAGCATTTGAATGCGCTTCTTAGGAGGCAACGCTGCGATGGACGCAGCGCGTCGGAATCCGACCATCTTGATCAGCCAACCCCAACGGTGACCTGAAGCCCCCGCCATGTGCGATGCACTTCCGGCTGCTTTCTTCGTTCGACGAGTAGGTCGCCCAAACTTAGACATCCAGACTTGGCTTCCGTTGAGCAACGCTTGGCCTTCCCCCAGAGAGAAATCCGCTCCCGAGTAGTAGGCATCACCGAGTGTTGCCTGACCATAGAGTTGCTCACCGGCTAAAGGGGCGGTTTCGTATGCCATCCCGTCGCCAAAATTGTCCAGAGCGATTCCGCCCATATTATCGAGTGCCAAAGCACCTAGATTATCGAGTGCGATTCCGCCGAAGTTGTCCAAGGCAAGTGCGCCTAGATCAGCTTCTGTTAGCTCATCGTCGGACTCAGTCATCCCACCGCCACCCGACAATCGAGCGGCCAGCATATTGTAGGCATCCATTCCGCCACCGATAGCCACCGTAGCACCGCCTGCAAGAGCAAGGTACTTTCGAAGGTCGCCACCGGTACGAGCAGCCACCAGAGCCATCAAACCACCAGCGATAAGGCCAGTGAATGTGTTGGGCACATAGGTGTTAATCGCAGGGCCGAGAGCAGGGATCTTTTCTACGAGGTCAGTGAGCTTCGCAGAAAGGTTGCCAGGACCAAAGTTGCTGAAGGCATGGATTGCACCACCAGCCGCACCAGCTACAGCGACAGGAAGCGCATACCCGGTAAGGTAGGAGCCAACTCCGTCAAGAGCAGGATTGTCCAGCGCGATAGCGCCGTAAGGGTTGTTGATGGTCCGAGAACCATACGCAGGCTCGTGCAGTCCATCTTTTACTGGCCATTCGCGACCGTGGGTATCAAGCCATGCAGCCATCTTCGCCGGATAGGTGTGACCAGTACGGTTGGCTTTACGGTTGCCTTGCCGTGTGGCATCCCATTTCTTGATTCCGCCAACATCTCCGACCGTGTAGTCGAAGCCTGTAACGATGACGTAGGGTGTGCCCTTGGCACTGGTCTTGACTTCGTAGCCTTTCTTGGCCCACTTAGCTTCGGAACCCTTTTTGATGAACTGAGCACGCTTTCCACCGAAAGGCAGCTTGCGTTTTGGGTAGCGAGCAGAGTAAGGCTGCTTCTTCCCTTTCAATCGATAAGCGCGTCCCTTTCCTCGGCTAACAGCACGAGTAACGAAGTCGCCCTTGTAGCCACTGGCGTCTTGACGCTTAAACTCTCGTGCAACTTCGTGCTTGAGATGAGCGAGTTCTGCCCGCTCAGCATCAGTGGAAGGCTCAGCAGAAACCATCTTAGCCATCATCGCCTGGGCACTGCGCTCCCCAGTTACAGCCTTTTGCCCTTTGCGAGCCTTGTTGTATTTATTCGGTCCACGCTCACCAGCCTTAGCACCAGCTACCCGCTTCATCCACTGGGGACGTTGGGAGATGGGCTTCTTGGAGTTGGCAATCCATGCGGCTACTCCGGCTTCGGGACTCTTAGGAGCGCCCCGTTTGGCAGAATGAATCGCACGGGCAATCTTATTGATGCGCCGACGGACATTGGGGTTTTGTAGTGTACGCGCCATTTTAGGTCGTCTCCTTGGGTTACTGATCAGTATGGCCCCGGATAGAGGCGGAAGGTTTATGGTCATAGGCCCTCCTTGGGCCACCCCATGTGGGATGCAGGTAGTTTCTCCCGTTAGATCATTCCGTGCAAGGGGGTTAATACAATCCATGTGCTACAAGTAGTGCTACAGGAAAGGAGGTTGCTTTGGGAAAGAGTCTCGTCGGCCATCATCTCATGCGTGTTCGTATAAGAAAGAACATTTTCGAGAAGTTGCAAGAAGTAGCGTTAGAGGAAACTCATCGGTCGGGAGAGCATGTTACCGTGTCTGATTTGGTGCGAGCAGCTTGTTACAACTACCTATTGATTCACGAATCGGTGAGGCAGTTAGAGAGTGCCCCACCCTTAATGATTGAAGGAGAGGTGCTTATCATCGCGACACCTATGCTCTAGGCACTAAACACTGACCCGCTAAATATGCCGCTGTCAAGCAATGATGAGAAGTTGCTTGTCAGTCATCAGAGCACGACTTCGACCCTAACAACACTCCGATAGTGTAGAAGGTGGCGATAGCCCCGATGGTGGCAAGCCTTTCATCCTTTGTCTGACCACTAGGCAGTAAGTCCGAAGCATCGAAAGTGCGCTGCATCCCGTCACTATTCAAGGCTGCGTTAATCACACAGGCCCCAACTATGCCTACAGCTAAAGCACCGAAGCCTAGTTTTGCGCTTGGATTGGTTTTAGCTTTACTCGGGCAGCCACAGCAGCCGTAGTTTTGTATTCCGTAGCTCATTTCATACCATCCTTGGTCTAGTAGTCACTATTGCTTGGCTTCGGCCACTGCTCAACGTCAGAGCTAGGACTCCTAGAACCAGAACTCCCCCTCCGATAGCGACAGGCCAAAACCATTTTTTCGAGGTCAGACCTGTTTTTTCCTGTGTAGGAAGCACTCCGGCAATCCGAGTAGCGTCGTCTCCTGATGCAGTCACAGTCGGAGCAGTAGTAGCAGTAGCCCCTGTTGTGCTGAACTTTGTGTTCGCCGTCCCCAAGGCATCCCAGGTGTTTTTTCCAACTATCCCATCAACGCCCAGTTTCTTGTCCTTTTGGAAGGCTTCGACTGCGTTTTTCGTCTTGGGTCCGAAGTAGGAATCGTACATCTCCTCTGCGGCATTAGCGTCCGTAACGTACCTTCTCCGGGGGTTGTTAGAATCAAGAGCTTCATGGAGTTTTACGACATCCCCTCCCCGTGCTCCTTGTCTCAGAACACTTACGAGTTGGGCCGCATTTCTTTGGGCCATAAGACCGTAGTTGCCGAGGTCAGGCATTTCGGGGCTGTAAGGGCTTGGGTTGAATCTCATCTCGTCTCCTAATCTGTGATGCCGGGCGTGGGGCAAGTATAGTTACCTCCAGCTATCCAGAGGCGTCCCTTTGCGTCTGCACAAAGGATGGGGAAGTTTTGGGAAAGCTCTCCCATTTTGTGTATGTAGTAAGAAGCACCATCTCCTTTCTTGCTTGTATAGTAAACCAGTGCGGTCAACACACCAACAGGTTTGACTGCTACAGAGGGGTAGTCACTTCTCTTCCCGTGCCTCCCTCCTGCGAGGCGTGCAACCTCGTTTAAGTGCATAGGCTGAACGTGATTTTCATCCCAAAAGCGGTGCTCGATGGCAGGAGAAGCAGAGTGGTCTAATAAAAGATACAGACGCTCGTCGGGATGATCTGGGTCGAAAGCGATAAAGCTATTTTCGGAGGCTTTGCGCGAAAGCTCAATCATCGTATCTCTTTTCCTCCGAGGATGGGTGGGACTTTTGCCCCCATTCGGCGCTCGGATGTGGAGCCGGATAAGCCTGCCGCACTCAATCAAGGTTCGGGGCATGTCGGAGTCATCCCAGTCTACGACTTTCTGGCTTCCTATTCCCCAGTGCCAGTCCTCGTATTTCTTTCCACCTCTTGCGATCTCCCCTTGGGAAAGATTCAATGTAGGGTCAACCTTCATGCACGCCTCCTTTTCTTCCTATAACGTCTATAAATCCATACAATGCCCAGGCCGAAGCCACCGACGACTAAAACACCCGATCCAACTTTTATCGCCACGCCTATGCTCTCTGCCAGTTGCTCCGCATCTTTCTCTTGCTGCACTTGCACGGCGATCACAGTTCCCTGAGCCGTCTCCAGTTCCTGTCGAACAACTTTCATTTGATGGCTGCTAACTCTCTCCTCCATCCCTCGTACATACATATGCTGAAAAGCAGTCGTCTGCGCTTTGCTCCGCTGTGCTTCGACGCCAACCGCAGCACCGTGGATGGACATCACTGTTGCAATCGGCCCAATGATAGCCGCAACAATCGTCCCGATGGGAAAGATCGGACCTACGATGGACGCAGTTGTCGCTAGAGTTGTTCCTACTCCACCTTCGACAGCAGCGCGGGCCTGTTGATTACCCATAGACTCTTGGGTCAGGATCATTCCACGAAGTGCCCAAGCAGCCGTTTGGAGGTCGTTGTCTATTACTTTTTTCCTGATGTATTCAGAGGCGATGAAAGGTCGGTCTGGTGCAGAGTCGCCTAGCTTGCCCGCTGCTTGAACCACCAACTCGGTGACCTGCCTCAACACGCTCTCCCTCTGCACCGCTTTCGTGAAGTACAGTTCAGGAAACTGGTCCGTTTCAATAAGCAGCCAAGGCCAGACCCCAGCGGCTCGAAGGGCTCTAATGCCTCCCATTATCGTTGCAGTCCACTCTAACTCCACGAATCTCTGGGAGGTTCTGGGACGCCAGCCTACAGCCATCGCTCGGAGGACATCCGAGTTGGTCTTTAGAGCCACTACTTCAGCTACGGCACCGGCTGTATCAACAGGCCGCTCTTTGTACTCTGGACCCCTAGACTCCCACAGAGCCGCAGGGTCTTCGAGTATTAAGTTGACTGCCGTCCTTTTGCCCGTCTCAGCTATGTTCCGTCGGGCGTAGTACTGCACATTAGCCCTCTGCTTTATGAATCTGCGCTTCCAGAAGCCTCGCTTTTTGGACTTGGTTGAATACCATCCCTGCGATTACCAGCGTTCCTAGCACAGCACCGGCGGCTATAGCGGCTCGGGTGATCTGGTCTTTCTGTGCCGCACTCTTTTCCTCTTCGGACATGCTCTCCACTTCTGCGAGTTTGGCTCTCTTCTTGTTAAGGTCGTCAACGTAGAAGTTGTGGAGAACTCCTGCACCTGCGTCTAGCTTCCTTTCTAAGTTCTCTATTTGTCCTCTCAGTTTGGCGGCGTCTACTCGGGCACTTTCCCCAAAGAGCAAAGAACGCACGGCTGGGAGGAAAGCCTCGACTTGAGCCAGTCCACTCTTCTTTTCCTCCTCCTCGGCACTTGCGGGATCGTCAGCCCCGTATGTCCCGAATCCGGGTTGTGAAGGTATAAACCTCATATTACCCTCGCGCTTTTCGCTTTTTCAGTATAAGTACCGCAGAGAAGCCCATGGCTCCCAGAAGTACCACAGTCCCCATGCCGTAGGCCGCGATAGTAGCGGCTTTCTTGGCGTCTATACTGGCGATCGCAGCAGAGGCTTGAGATTGGAGAGCAGCGGTTTTAGCGGCTAGACCTTGTGCCTCCAAGTTGTATCCAGCCATCTCCGTTTCGTGTGCTCGGTTTTTCTTGTTAGCTGTTCCCTGCGAGATAAGACTGATGCCTGTGCCGAGGAGCTGCGCCCCAGCTTGTAGTCCTGCGGTAAGGGGGTCTATTTCAGCAGTGTTTCTTCGGGCCAAAGAACCTCTTCCTCTTTCTCGGAGAGTGAGGGGATTCCCAACCGTTTGCCCACTCCGATAAGTGCCCAGCATCTCTTGGGCAGCGTAAGTAGGTTTGTGATAGCCGTACATTTTATCCTCTCCTCTTCATCACGACGATTAGTCCCCCGCCGATCACCAAGATGCCTACGCCAACGATGGCAACAGTGCCCCATGGAAAGGACTTGGTTGCTGCTGGTGGCCGAGGCGGGACATAGCCCGGAACCCCTGGTGCCGTGGGGCCGTATTCTTGCTTGGGTCCAAACATTGGAGCAAAGGTAGTCAGCCCCTTCTGCAAGGAGTCAAAGATAGTACCAATGGTCTGGGCTGTTTTCTGGCCTTTAGTCAGATCACTCTGGCCTGTGGCCTCGTAGAGTTTGGCCCAAGTCCCAGCGTCTACGACACCAGTCGGTGAAAGTCCACTACTACTCTGAAACTGTTTAACCTTGGCTTCCGTTCCTGCCCCAAACGATCCATCAACTCCGTCTCTAGCTGGTCCATACGAACCAAGAGATCCAGCCCCGTATTTGAGGAGCAGAAGCCGTTGAAGTTCTTCGACGTCCGAGCCTGTCTTTCCCTTACTTAGAGTAGGCTTGGTAGAGTAGTCCGAAGCATCACCTAAGTTCATCCCCATTAGATCGCCCATAGCGTCGGAGAAGTATGCCCTTTCTTGTTCTGTTGTTAGTTCCATTTACTGCGCTCCGGTAAAGTTGACAGCCACTCCTGCGAGAAATCTCGCAGCAGCGGATCGAGTCTCTTCATCTAAAATTTCCTTCGAGTTGATCTTCGGATCCCACTCGCTCATCTTCATATGAAGAAATGCAGCTATGATCTCGGTGTTGGCTTCTTTCCCCGTCGCCCTCAAATCCGCATAGTGATCGATCCCCACTTTCAAGTAGGAACCCAGTTGCATGACAAGGGGGACAAGTTTGTTCATTTTTAGCATTCACACTACCTCCTAAGCACAAGTAGCGCGGCGGCTGCTATCGCGGCAGGGATGAGTAAGTCTTTCCTCATGTAGAAAGGAGTTGTCTTGGTCAGGGTAGGGGCCGCACTTGATTCATCCGGCGGGATAATCAAATCTAGGGGAGTGTCCCCCTCCGCTAACAAAGCGGCTTCTTCTTCTCCTGCTTGCTGGATTAAGCCTTGCGCCACTGCATGGAGATTCTCTCTGATCACGCCCATTTTGACTGTGGGATCTGCTTCGGGGTCGAAATCAATGATAGCTTCTTCCATCTCTTCCGACGCATCTTGCAGGGCAGAATCAACGAGGTTCCCAAGATCATCCGAGGGGACAGCACCTAAAGACGCAGCCTCTTCGATTGCGGGAGCATCTTCAGCGAGCGTTTCTTGGACGGCTTCAGTCACAGCTAGGTGAGTAGCGAGGTGAGGCTTGTTTATCTTCCTGACGAGGGCACGCTTCGCATACGCTCGGAGAGTTCCTCTGTAACGATCTTCGTGTTCACCCTCTCTGCGCGGCCTATTGGTGGCAATCAACCTGATAGCAAGAGCAGCATCCTCTCGATCAGGTGATCGGAATAGTGCAGGCACGCCAAGAGGTATGAGCTTGTGCCCCATCTGGTGAGGCTCGGCTACAGGGTGAAGTCGGACACCTCTCCCTCTAAGGATAAGTCCCCGCCGGTACTTCAAACCAGCAAGAGTTGTATGTAAAAGAGTGAGCTTGGTGGACGCCCCTTTTCGGAGGGCCTCATCTCCTTTGCTCTTATTAAAGAGATTCTTCGCCATACCAATCTGAGCTTCAATAGCTTTATACTGGTGCTCTACGGAGCGGAGTCGAAGTTTCTGCTCATGTGCATTTAGCGCCACGGTGCCAACCGTCGTTGACTTCTTGAGTGCTCTGTGCCGCGCCGACTTGTCTATAAGTCGTTTTAGCTGAGTTGTAGCGACACCCAAAGTAGCGCGAGTGGTATTAGCCGTCTCAGCATCTAAGGCTTCTGTTTCCAGCTTATTCTTCAGCCTCCCCACATGAACGCGGGTTGCAGCAATCGTGTGGAGCCTCTTCTTAGGAGAGGGCGGCAAGAGTTCAGCTACTTGCTTTGCAAGCTCTGGGTGCTGACGGACTAGACTTGCCGCTTTCTTCGTCTTTTCCGCGAGTAAGGCTTTTTTCTGCCAAGCCGTCAAAGTAAGTGGTTTTTTAGCCATGCAGCCATCTCCGTGTGACGAAAAATGAATACCGCTATTTTACCCTGAAGGAAAGGGGGAGCCGGAAGAACGTGTGCTACACGAGTTTCCTTGTGTGCATGTAGGAGTTGACTATATCCATCGCAAGTTCCGCTAAGTCCTTCGCTCTCACCAAATCGTTTTGGGCTGAAGCCTCCACCGTCTGGAGCTTGAGTTCATGCAGTAACTCGTCCGCTGTAACCTCTGGGTGAAGGACAACTTCCGTGCGTATGCGTAGTCCTGCTGCGAGGGCTGTTTGAGCTTGGACTAAAACATGCTCCAAAGCCAACTCTTCCTCGTCGTCTTCCCAACAACCCGTCGGACCCAGAAATTGGCTGTAGCCTCGCTCTTTCACAAGTTGTATCCGCATAGCCATGCTGCTGCTCCGTAGATCCACTCAAAATTGCGGATCGGATTACCCTCATCACAAAGGCGGAAAGCCTCTCGACAAAGTTGATGTTGAGTTGTACCCTTGCTTTCTGCATGACTTGCATCTGGAGAGCGCATCATTCGACCCATTTGGCGGTCTTGTAGACGCCCCGTGGATTCTGCCATCTTCTCTAGGGCAACGAGTAACTTCGGATCCCGTGCCAATGCTGCGCGGTAACCTGTATCAGCAAAGCTCTGGTTTTGGCTGTCCCTCGCTTGGATACACCTGCCGTAAGCGTACTCTACTTTCTCGTCGTTTAACGTCGATGCAAAAAGATCTTGTGCCATTTGTCCCTCCACAGAACTTCCTAACCCCTATCTCTATATGACGCCCCTCTTATAGTTTTGGTGCCTCAACTACTTTCCCTCAGTTCTTCAGAGAGAAGACCTGCACGAGTCAAAGCTCCCCGGTATCTCTCCTTATCGTAATCCGCTTGTTCCGCATCCCCCCAGTACCAACGACCGCGATTCGATAAGTTGTCGAAGACACGCTGAAGGGTCAAAGGCCCAGTTTTCCAATCTTCTGCCCGCCAAGCGTTATAGAACGCTCTTTCTCCTGCTCTCCCCACCCAGACATTGGTAGCAAGCTGCCGTTTTGGTTTCTCTGCCAACCAGTAAAGGGAAGACTGAAGGGCAGCAGCGAACAGATCGGGGAGGTCACCGGCTTTTGTTCCTACCATATCGCAGTCGATATGAACCCCACGGCGGATTGACATCACTCTAGGCTTAAAGCCCTGCGGAGACAACCAGATAACCAAGTCTCTACTTTCAACTATCTTCGCTTCTGCCATCTCATCGAAGTGCATGAACTCATTCGGGGGGTAGTAACCTTTGAGCTTCTTCGTTCTCTGGTTCTTGCAGATGGCAGACGAGGCTTGCATAGTGCGAGGGGATCGGCGTCTCTGTCGTTGAGCCGATATGATTTGAGCCGCTTCTTTGACAGAGAGCCCTGCTTCCTTCACAATATGAGCTTTAACGTCCGTGTTCATCCAGGGGAAAGGGACTTCACTATCGACTTTCGCAGCTAGTCTGGGGCTTAGTCTTTCCGGCCCGACGCTGGAAACAAGGTCGTATTGTGCCATCGCAGGGAATCTTCTTCCGATACTCCAAGCCTGGACGTCCCCTTGCATAGGAAACAGGGTGTCCACTCCTGCTTGCGTAATGGGCCAATCTTTTGGTGCTAGATCCCTGTTTTGCGCCTCTATCTGCTTTGCCAGAGCCTCTCGGGAGTCCTTTGTACCTCGCTGGGCGTAAACGATTGCTTCGTCGGCAGTTGGCCGTAGTGGGTTGCGCTCAGAGCGGCGTCCCCTTCTTGGGCGTCGGGGTTTTCTGGCCATTCTTGAACCTCTGTTGGGCTTGGCTAAACCTTCGAGGAAGTCCGTCCCTCTTACTTCACCTAAGTCGGCTTCGTGTGTATAGTAGTCGCCAGCAAGTTGAGCCTCTAGGAATCTTTTGAGCGAGAGGAGAGCCTCTTTGCTTTCTACTCCTCCTTCTATCCCGAGCGACCTTAAAGTAGCCTCTATGTCATTTAGCGTCACCTGTGCGGCTTTAGGCTCTAGCAGACATCTCACCTCCGGCAGCTTGCAGAGGTTTAAGACGAAGCCGAAAATGGTTTTCTTTCCTGACCTCTTGCTTACTTCTTTGTGTCCCCTTCCTCTCTTCTTGCCCGCCTGTACTTGAGTCCCTTTGAACTCCTTGTACCCTGCTCTCCCGCCTTCTACCTTTTCTTTGGTTCCCGGTGCTGTTCCGTACCAGCCAGAAGTTCCACTGCTTATCGCTGCACGGTAAGCAGCGTAGGGCAAATCTTCAGGGAGCGTCTCCTTCACTACGAGGGGCGAGTTCGGATCGGTTAGCCAAAAGTGGTAGCTCTCTGTCTGGGATATGTTCTCGAAGGAAAACAGCCCGGAGCCCCCCAAAGTAGGTAAAAGAATCCTCCCTGACGGCTTGATTTGAACGCCTGCAAGGTCTGCAACCATTATCCCACTAGCAGCCTTCGGAACCCCGTAGGTTACGATCCCTTGGGGGACTTCGTCAGTTGGGCCGACTAACTCATAAGGGCTTTCCCAGGCATCTGGATGCAAGTACCTCTTCGTAGCAACTGTAGGAAGGTCTATACTGCTGAAATAGACCCCTACTTTGGGCTGTATCTCTCCCGGAGCCCTTAACCCAGAGATCCCTGCCTTTGCCCACGATTTAGCCGCTTGAAGACCGGTAGAGATGGTCGCGATGAGGATTGGTTTTAAGGGTGCGGCCCCTTCCTGTTCCCACTGGAAGTTAAAGTTAGGTATATCCATCTTGTGTAAAGCAGCCATGCGGAGGGCAGCCGTCTGACTAAACACTACCCTGTACCCTTTCTTCGCCGCCTTCTTTTGTGCATCTTCCAGCACCGCCCTTATCCGAGGGTCTGCTTGGATTCCTTCTGGTGTCCCCATACTCTTGAAGATACCCTTTACAGCAGCTTGGGCCTCCTCCTTCGTGAAGACTACCCGATTTATTATCTCAAGCGGGAACACCTTGATAGGTTGTCCCTCCTCCGTGGTCCCTACAACGAGGCTTCTGTTATCCTCGTCACTGAGGGAGTTGGGATCAACCCAGTACAAGGTAAAGGCGATCTCCTTTACGGGAGTTTTCTGCACGTCAGAAGGCGTAAGAATGGGCAGCACAGAGAGTTTGCGCTTCTTGCGCTTCTTCTTTTCCTTGCTGACTATTTTCCCTGCCTTCCATACCTTGTCCTCTAGCTTGAGGATTTCACTTTCCACTGCGTTCTCGTATTCACGAGCGTTGAGGGATAGCTCTCCACTTAGCCCCCCGATCTGGTCAATGAGCTTGATCGCTGCTTCATCTCCTTTCTCCTTGGCCAGGGCAAGAAGTTCGTCGAAGCTCATCGGCTCTTTTTGGTAGTCCTGTCCGCTGTAATCATGCTTCTCACGGCTTTCTCTGGGCCGCGAGACTAGACCTTGTTCGAGTAGTTTCCTAGCGTCTCTTCTGTAGCTCCCCACCCGCCGAGCGAAGCGCGAAGAGCCGTAGTAGTCAGGCTCCGCAAAAATGCGTTTCTTACCTTGGGGGTCGTAGAAGCCAATGCGAAGATTAGCTATTTTCCCTTCGGGATCTTCTCTCGTTCGTCTAAGCATGTCGTCAAGAGTTTCCCTCAACGCACCTCTGCTCTCGACTCCGGTGTGAGTCAACCAGTCAGGCCATTCGTCTTCCTGTCCAAGTGACCGGAGGGAGTTCGCCGCAGCGATCAAATCCTTTGTGAACGAGGCAGAAGGGCACTCGTCAAACTCTCCACCACACAGGTAAGAAACTAGCTCTTCGCCCCGAGTTACATCTACCTCCATTTCCCCTTTGTCTGTCTCTACTACCTCCATTGAAGGGAAAGGAAGACGGAAGACGAGAACGCCAGCCCAGTCCCTAGCTGCCCTATTCCACACCCTGGACCCGATTAAAAGCAGAATGAGAGCTTTTACTGTGGAGTTTCCGAGTCCGTATCTGTCGTTGAATGGGGCAAGTGCAGTCCCGCCGAAGGCTCCTGGAGCTTCCGTTGGACCCGAAGCGATGAGGGCCTTCGTGATTAACCCTTCTTTGCTTTTCTTGGGAGCCTGATGGGAGGAGAGCACTTCAAGGGGAAAAGGGAACCCCTGATCTCCACTCCTCTTTACGTTATAGGCGAACCCCACCACCTTCTCTACAGGAAGGCGTGAAAGCAGTCCAAAGTCTACACCCGAGACAGCTTCTCTCTCGCTCCCCACGTCTGCCGTTATCGCCACTTCTGCCCAGGCTGCACCGAGTGGATTGATTGGGTAGACTTCCAAGATGTTAATGTGCGTTTCGGGGTGAAGTGCCGTGGTTGATCCCTTAGCGGCAGCAAGAAGAACTTCTCCGGGATCTGCCGACTCTACTGGCCACGCTGTGCGATCAAACTTCTTCCCTTTGTCATACCCCCGCTTGACGGGTGCATGACCTCTCCTTGTCTTTCTGGGCTTTCGGGGAGTACGAGTTGAAGCACTCTTGGTCGTAGCTTTCTTCTTCGGTGTGGCAGCCTTCTTCTTGGTAGTCTTTGCCGGAGGAGTAGCAGAGCGTTCGTTTATAATGGTAGCTAGTGCGCGTGCTTGGTTGTTGTCTGTTTTAGCGAACTGGTCGGTCAGCACCTTTCCTCGACTCACCCTTTCGAGTTCCTCAATGCCTCGGGGGTTCTCTGCTGCCCATTTCTCCCATAATCCTAGATACACCCCCCAGTAGTCAAAGTTACGGCTTTTGGCGGGCTTTCCCTTCGCTGCTCTTATAGAGGGATACCCTTTGGCTGCTGCCCAAGCCTCCTCGATGGTTTTCCCGCTCTTTAGTCGAGCAGTGAGCGCAGAGAACCGCTTGTCCCCAAGAGAAGAAACTTCGTACCCGTTCGGGTGTTTTTTGGCCCATTCCTTCACAGGTTACTCCCGAAGAGACGGATGTATCAATCGACTCTTACCAATGTTGTCGCTGGGCTTCTCGACACGCTGAGCGATGCTTCCACTTCCTTCCCAAACTCCTTTCCCCCTAACCCAGTCGAGGGCGAGTTGAGCAAAAACGGAGACTGCAACACCGGTCATCACGGCTGCTCCAATCTTTTTCCACTCTACGCCTCCACCAGAGGAACCTGTTTCTTCCCCTACAGCACCGCTGACGGCAGAAATGAGAGCCGAAGTGTTCCTGATGGCCCCTCCACCGTAGGCTTCGACGTAAGCTGGGCTAATGTTTCTCTCTGCGTGGACAGAAGCAGGACGAAACCCAGGAGATGCTCGTGGAGCACCGATCATTCTTGTTGGACCCGTTCTCTGCTTCATCTCTGGGAGGTACGCCTTGTCTCCCGATATGACATCCCAGCCAAGAGGTACTTTTTCAATAGTACATTCGCAGAAGTACCAATGAGTTGGCTTGAAGGGAGGTGTTCCTACCATACAATAGATGTGTACCCACTGCGCTCCGCCGGGAACGTCGGCTCCTTCTACATATCGAAGTTTCTCCCCATTCGATCCTCTCCCGGAGAGACAAAGTCTCCAAGGCATACCGAGGCTCTCAAAGAAGCTACACAACAGCAAAACTTGGTCATCGCAATCACCGTGCTTTGCCTCGATTGTGTAGATTGGATCCTGTAAACGCTCCCCCGGCTCATTAACGTAGTAGCAGTTTTTAGGGTCTTGAACCCACTTGAGAAGGGCCGCAGCTTGTCTTTCGTACTGCCTTGGCCGTGTCCCGGCCTTACGGAGAATAGAAACGGCAAGCCGCGCAATTCGAGGATCTCTTCCCCGCATCATCGCTATCTGTCGAATGACCTTCAAGCGTTGAGGGTGAGAAAGATTGTGCCAGTCAGGAAGATGGTAGGTCTTAGCAGTCCCTAAATCCATCTCCTGTGCAGCGGTATCGAGTTGAGCAACAGGTAAACGCTGGTCCACACAGACCTCCTGCTGGCTACCTTACATCCCTTTCGGGAGAGGCACCAAAAGACAAGGTGCTACGGAGTGCTATGCAGCACCTTCTTTCGCCTCATCGTCAGCCTCCTCTGTGACTAATCGCGTAGGCTCTTCAGTCACTTCTTCCTCTTCCGGTTCGAGCGGAAGGAGGGCTTCAAGACCAATGAGATCGCGCATTTCATTGACGGATTCCAAAATCTCGTCTGAGCCAGATAAGTGAACTACCTCCTCTACATCGGGTAGATACATGGGAGTTTCTGACTCCAAGCCATGAAACTGGGCCTCTACTTGGAGAGACAGTGCATATTGCTGAAACTCTGGTAGATCCTCCCCAAGCTGGTGGATCAAACCTTCGATCATGCTCTGCTTGGTTTGCTGTATCATCACCCACTTCGGGTTGTACTGACGCCGAGTGATAGTGATCCTCGTCCATCCAACGGGCAAGTCTCCTTGTCCATCCGACTCATTGTACTGCGCTGCTGGCGTAGTAGTTCCTGCTACCGAACATTCATATTCTTCCGTCATCATGCCTCCCCTAGAGCTTCTCGCTTCCAGCGATTTGAATAGTCATATGTACCCTGCAAATCAGGAAACCCTGCAATAGATACTTGAACGACGTTGCAGCAGAGCAGGTCAACCCACTTCCACCACGCTTGTTCCCCTTCTTCGGGGTCTACGGGAAGAAGTCCATTCTCCCTCAAAGGAAGCAGAATCTCTCCCGCTAGTTTCTGCATTGAACCGTACTCGTAGCAAAGTAGGAGGAAAGGAATGGTATCTCTCCCGTGACCGAACTCTTCCATAATGTCGGCTCGGTTTGGTTGCTCCTTCTCGGGAAGCCCAAAGTTTTGAGCGTAGCGAGTAAAAAACTCCGACGCAGACACATAAGCTCTTTCCCTTTCTGCTGCTGTCATTTTCCGCCCACCGTGATCGGCAGGATCTAGTTGGACAATCTTCCCTTCCCCTTCTACGATCCCTAGAGGTGGGCTGCCATCTAGAAGAGCTTCGTCTTCCTCGCTGGCAAGAAAGTTCATTCCTGCGCCATAGTCGGCTGAGTCGAAGCCCGCTTTGAACACGGTCTTGAACTCCTCGGCAGTGCCTTCAAATCTAAACTTCATCAGTCTTCTCCTTGTGCATTTCTGCGTATTCTTTCTCTGTATAAGGGACATCCTTGGGCATCAGACCAGACTTCTGTAGCTCTGCTATAACCCTGTCGGCCAAATCCTCCCCGGCTTGCGCTTCAGCTAACGCCACATAAACTGTCACTGCCTGGACGTAGGTATAAATCTCCGAAGTCTCCATGATTAACCCCGTGGCGATCTCTTTCCACTCGGATTCAGAGGTTTCCGCAAGACGTTCAACCAGCTTCCTGGCTCCTTTCCGTGCCTTCTTTTGGTCGCCCAGACTGATCCCTGCTTCCTTGGCACGCTTCAATGGATTGACCTTTAAGGCTTCACCGTAGTCAGTAAGAGGAGGTTCTTCCTCTACGGGCACTACTTCAGCGTCTAAAATCACTGGTCCCGTTTCTCCTGGGGGCCTCATAGGAAAGTCAGGAAGAGGCGGTAGAGCCGCTTGTTGTGCAGCCATTTCCCTCTGCGCTTGTTGAAGTACCGATACGGGCACCATCTTTATGCCTTGGGGAGTTTGGATAGCAACCTGCTTCTCCGCAGGGGCTTCGATTCGAGCTTGTGGACGGTCTTGGGCTGCTTCAGCTTGTGACGCGAGAGCGACTTTCCCCATTTCTGCAAGGCTGCCTAACATTTTTGGAATCGCGTCAGCCCAGCCTCCTCCCTCTTCTCCGTCTGCACCGAAGATACGGGAAAGAAGTTCTGGTGTTTCCATACCGAGCATGTCCTTGAGTCCACCCATCCCAGAGGACGAAAGTTTCATCATTCGCTCTTGGTGCTCTCGGTCCCTTTCCTTGGCCATCTCCATCTCTTTTACGGCCATGTCGTGAGTGCGTTGCCGCTCGCGATCCTGAATCTCTCGTCCATCCCGCTCCATCTTTTCACGGGCAGCTTGGGCTTCACGTTGTGTTTCTCGCTCAAGTCGAGCCATCTCCATCATTCTTTCGGAGTGCTCTCTGTCACGCTGGGCTGACATTTCCATGCCCTTAGTTTGTAGGAGCATTTCTTCGCGTCTCTTATCTTGCTCACGCACCAGTTCGTCCCGGCGGAGGGCTTCTCGTCGATCCCAATCTTGCCTTTCTTGTTCGCGTTTCCGACTTTCATCTTCGCGCCTTTTCTCCCATTCCCTCGCATCGGAGAGTCTCTTTTCTTCCATCTCTTGTCGAGAGCGATCTCGTTCTTCGCGAATACGTTCTCGTTCTCGTTCTAGGCGAGATGTCTCTTCATGTCCCTTTCTTTCAGCATCAATGCGGAGTTGTTCAAGTTCATACTTCCTCTGTGCATCTCGGGCCTCTTGCTCTATTTTGCCTCTCTGACGATCTTCTTCCCGCTTCCTTTCCCAATCTTCTTTTTCTTGCGCTCTGCGGGATTCTGTTTCCTGCCGTTGACGTTCGTAGAACTCTCGGTCTTGAGCTTGGCGTCTTGCATCTTCGGTCCTCATACGCTCTGATTGTTGCCTTTGAGCTTCTTGTTGTTGCTGGAACACTGTTGTCATCGTGTTCATCAACACGCCTCCGTGCTCCTTTTGAGACTTCATCGCTTCGTCGGATCTAAGTCGGTCGCTGTGCATCAGCTTCTCTGTCATCGTCTGGACGACGTTAGTGGCACGTTCAGCAGTAGATACCCTTTCCTCTGCACGGATTTTTTCTTCTGCGCGTAGCCTGTTCCGCTCCTCCTCCAACGTCCGTTGAAGGACGTGGGTTCTCTGCTCGGCAGAGTCCACGGCAGACTCGAACATCCGCCCCATTTCTTCGGCGTAGGAGGAACCTGCGTCTTCGCCTCCACCATGAACGTGAACATCTCCACCTCTACCACGACCGTATCCATTCATACTTTCCTCCCGCTCGATTTCTTTCCTGTCCCTAATGCGCTTTAACGTGGAGTGGTGTTCGGAAATGTTGATAGTGAACTCCTTTCCTAACTCCTTTCCCCGGATGTCAATGGGTCGAAGTCGATACTGGAACTTGTTCTCACCTCGACGAGGCATAGCGTCGAAAAACTGACGAACGAAGTCTTCTTCTGTCGCCTCTGCGTCAATCGCTCCCAGTGCAACAGGGACTCCATTTTCCCACCGCCATACCCTAAACTGAACAGCCGTAGGGAATTGGGAGGCTTGAGCATATAGTTTGGGACTCGTTGCGCGTCCAAAGTTTTCAGCCTCATCCCCGAACATATCCGAAGGTTGAGGTCTAACCCCGATTAAAGGCGGCTCCAACAGGCTCTCTACGTCAGGGTCGTTAAGGTCGGCTACGTCGGGGTCGAAAGCGAACTCGTCACCTCCCAAGGCCGGAGATTTAAGAGACGAGAGTTCTACAGCTTCTTGATAAGGCGTCTGTTCTTTTCCGGGCATACTAGCCTCCAGTCAGAACCCATTATCCTAGATTTTTTATTTTGCAACTTCTGCGTGAGAGAGTAAATGATTTAAGAAAAAGGGAAGAGTGATGAAGAAATACGCCTCCAGCATTGTACAGTCGGGTTTACCCATAAGACGTAAAGGTAAGACGCCAAGTAAGCCCATAGACGAAAAGAGCGTGTATGCCCCACTTGATTCCTGGGAGACAAGAAAGGAGCTTTCCAAAATACACGGAGGACGACCTCGCGTGAAGAAAGGTAAGAGACGCGAATACCCTGTCACTGTGGCTCTCAACGAGGAAGAGATAAACACACTCAACGCCTACGTTAAGCGATTAGGTTGTTCTCGCGCTGCCTTCGTTAGAACCGCTATTTTCATGTCCATGGGAAAGGGAGTAGAAGAAGTAGAAGAGGAAAAAGGCCGGAGAAAAAGAAAGCCATGAGCTTGACAGTTGACTGGAGTGCGATACAATCTTTGCACAGGTTCAGGTCTTGTTCTCTCAACTACTCCTGTGTTGCAGCCCCATCCACATCTCTCTCGTGGATGGGGCTATTACGTTTAGGGGTCTTAATGCCCATGTCTGAATACCATTGGCACAAGATATGGAAACACCGGCTAGGACGTTACTCTCCTATGCTTCGGGGACTTCAGCTTCCTCTCTCATCCACTGCCAGTTCACAAGTTGTGCCCAGACTGGCTCTCCGTTCTTATCGGGGATGAACAAGTACCCTTCATCATTCACGAAAACGTGTTGCCAAGGTAAACTTCTTATCTTACCGCTTTTCACTTCTACGAGTAGTGCTTCTCTCATTTCTTCTGCTCCTTGCCTACAGCAGCTACCATAGCAGGACTAGCCCACGGACATGCAGGACAACCGAGATAATGGGCAGTTCCTACCCCACCTCTGAGTAACTTGTTTTCCATTTTAACTTCTACCTCGCAGACTAACCCTCCGCAGTTAGGACACTCGGGAGCCTTACCGCTTCTTTTCTTGGCAGGTTTCCAGGTTGGTGATCCCACAGGCGTGCCTGACGATCCCATGCCATAATCTCTCATATTTTTGCTCATTTCTGTCTCCTACTAGCTGACATGAGGACATATCCCCGCCTCCTGAAATACTCCAAGACGTACTTGGCGTAAGACTTGAGGATAGGTTGACCCTCAAAGTCAAAAACGTCCGTCTTGCACTTGTTATAGGCTTTTTCAAACGCCTTTATGTTCTGGGGTGTAATCTGCACTTGTTTTTCCATCTTCACTCCTGCCCGAAGGCGTTGTAGTTTCTCTCTCAATCGAATCTGACCGTAGACACTGTAATTGCTTTTTTAGGCTCTTCCCGTTCTCTCCGTAATGGAGTTCTCGGTGATGGTTTGGGCAGAGACACACCATGTTTTCCAGTGTGTCTGGTCCTCCCTCCGCCATCATTATCAGGTGGTGTACTTCGACGTAGCGATGTCCATCTGGCTTGACGAACAACTCTACCGTGCAGCCCTTGACCTCACAGCGGTAATCTGCTCTTCTCTTTGCTAGGCCCACCAGCTTGTGGTTCCTCTCGTACCCTCGTTCTACTACGCGGGACTTCCTTCGAGGCCCACCAGTCTCTTCCGAGTGAGCCAACTCCGTGCTCAATGTTCTTGGGTTTGGCTCTGGATCTGGCTCTGGCTCGTGTCGATTTACGGGAGAGTCAAGTATTAGTTCAGGGTTGCCGGTTAAGTGCTGTAGCCTCTCCTGTAGCTTGGCTACTGCTTCCTCCTCCGTTGACGCTGTGACTGCAACAGTTACCTCTTCCCCTTCTATAGAGACGAGTGGTTCAGTTTCCCCTTCGTCTTTCGCCCAATGAAGCCCGGTAACCTCGCCATCTTCGTCTCTCATTTCCTCAACAGTCCCACTAGGGTGCTTACTCGCAAAATGCTTTTTCATCTGGGTCAGGACATCTTCGGTCTGATACTCTTCTGGGATTGCTACTACCATATCTCCGGCGTCGTTCTGCATTATACTGTCTATGGGAACCCGCATGTCCTTGAGGTTAAGGGTCTTTTCCTTCCGGTTCTCTCGTCGTAGATCCTTGGCATTCATTTTCTCCTCAAAGGTTGCATACTTCTCGGAGTACCTCCCTGTTGCACGGACAGCTTCGTGTCTCTTTTCCTTTCGTTGACCTTTATTCAGCTTGCCAGTTCTACGTCTTTCCTTTGCCGCAGCGCGTTGGTTCTTTCGCTTCTCAATCTTGCTCCACACGGCATCATCGGGGTCATCTTCGGCAAGTTCAAGCCGTTGGTTGTAGTCTTTAACCATGAGTTTCTCCAGTTAAAATGTCTGCGAGACGGATCGCTTCAAACAGCTTTCCTAACGATGCTCGCAGTCACCGATGTACTTTTGAGGCCCTTGGGTGAAAGAGGGGCAAACAGCAACTGAAACCCCCGGCTTGCAGGCTTACGATTGGCACATGCAAAGGAGCGAAGCCGCACCCTATTTCATTTCTTGCGCTGCTCCGGCTACAAAGGCTTCGATTCGCCCTTTCGCCGTAGCACCATTCATGCCATTCTTGATCAAGTCCTTCTTGGTGGGAAGCTCACCTGTAGCTATCCACTTCAACCAGACTCTCTCGTCCTCGGTCAATGCCTTTCCTGCTGTTGTCTCTAAAGCCTTACGAACCCATGTCCGTTTAACTCCAGCTTGGGCTCTCGACTGCTTGTTTAGCGCGGTACTGCTCGCCGCTTTGGGAGAGGCAGTTCCGGCTGCACTAGAGTGTCCTTGGGCTTGTCGGTCTTTCTTAACCACTGATTCAGACACAGGCTTGACTGCTTGGCCTTCTGGCGTTGCTTTGGCTACCCTGTCCATGACACGTTCGAGAGCTTCTACTTGCTCCTCACGGTCATAGCGGGAGATTTCAATCGCTGATGCGGCTGTTAGTATTCCCTTATCCACTGCATCGTGAATAGTGGGATCTGCTTCAGCAAGTTTTAGCCAGTTGCGTATGGAAGGTACTGTCCTACCAAACGCTGTAGCAACCTCGTTGATGCTTCCTAGCTGATCGAGTAGTCGGGCAGCCTTCATCGCCTTTCCTAAGATTGTATCGTCCTTGCGAAGCTCATTGGTGCTGATCATGATGCCTGACACCACTTTGTCATTTTGTTGCACAAGGCGGCAGGGCACCTTGAGTTGATGCTCCCCTTTCTCCCCGCTACTAACAGCAGCAGATCGAGCAGCCCTTACACGTTGCCGACCATCGATAACGTGGTAACTACCTCCTTCTCGTCGCACGAGAACAGGTTGTTGTATCCCGTAGTACCCGATGTTTTTCACCAGATGTTCATCTACGGGCCAAAATACTCTCTCATCGAACAACGGGTGTTCTTCTCTGTGGTCTGTGTCCAGCCCGATTATTTTCAAATCGTGCGGGGCGATGTAAACTATTTCTCTTCCTCTAGCCATCTTGCTACTCCTGTATTTTATTAGTTACTCGGCCTTTCATTTCTCTCTTCTTTCTCTCTCGCACGTCTTGGATGAGCAGCAGCAAGTCGTCATGCCGCTCCCCAGGGAACAATCCGTCAAGGAAGTCCCTGTGATCTTCTGGGTTAGTCTCCTCTTCGACTTCCCAGTTCTTTAGTTGTACTCCCTGTAAAGGGGGTGTCATTTGATAGTTGTATCCCAACTCTGGGTTTCTTACGGGTTTCCTCCTGTAGCGGAAAAGGTAGCGTCTTGCGACGTCCTCTCCTGTTGCTGCTTCTGCCTCGCTAAAGCCTATCTTCACCGTTGAGAGGAAGAACTTCTTCTCTTGGGGAGAAAGGCAAGACCACATCTGTACGATGCAGCCATGCAAGGTAGAATCACCTAGCCCCTTAAATGCCAACTCCACGTCTTCCCAAGCCCACGAAAGATGTTCTTCCGTGGGAAGGTTGGGCGCAGAGAAGTCACAGTAGGCGAAGACCTTCACCAGAACCTTGAACTTGCGGTAGGCACGGTGGAAAGGTCGGGACTTGATTCTCTTGGCAAATGCGTCGAGTTTCTTTTCCGCCTCCTCATAGGCATATCTTTCTTCCATGTAGACCCCCTACAGTGTGATGGAAATCGCATTGACTTGACTGCCGTCCTTTTTGGTGACCTGTTGGGCTGCTTTGAGTCCTCTTTCCAGCAGTAAACCGGAAAGCGTCTCTGCTTCCCTCTCACTTTTGTGGTCAAGGTGTTCCGCAGGACTCTCAACCCCCAGAAGAGCCACAGCTTCAACACAAGCAGCGAGGCTTAGAGGAGGCGCAACTAAGTCACCCTTCCTTAGCTTCTGGAGAATTTCGGCCTTCTTCGTGTCCGTCTCTCCTGCTAGTTGCGAGTTAAGCCACTTCTCTTGCGCCTTCTTCACTTGCGCCTCTTTGTCCCAACCAGCAGTAGCAAAGATAGAGGAGTCCTCTAGTGTCGGTATGAACTCAACTAACGTCGCATCAGTGTAGTCCTGCACTGCTTTAGCGGCCTGTTGCATCATGAGGCTGTATTGAGTCTGTAGTCCATTTCGTATCCTTCGCAGGTTTCCCTTGTGAATCCACTCTTCCTTCCCAAGTCTTCCAGTGGCTCCAATAAAGGCTCCGTTGCGCAGGAGATAGACTCCAGCCCCGATTCCTACCTTTCTCTGACCTGTTTCAGAGTTCCACGCATCGACTACGGGGATAGGCTCTGTTTCAAGTATGGAGGCATCCACTGCGGATAGAGAGTAGATAGTATGGTCTATACAGGCGAATCGAATCCTAAATCCTGGGTCTGATAGCTTCCAGTGGAGAACTGGCATCTTTCCATACTGCGAGGAGTTATGAAGGAGGTCGTCTACTAGCCTAAGATTGGAGTAAGGAGCATACGAAAGGCTTTGACAGTTGCGAATAACCCTTACTACAGACCCATCATCGAGTCTTGTTAGAATAGTACGAACCAGTCTTGTCTGGGTCTTACTCTGGGCAAACTTGGACCAAACTCTCGTCGCAAGGTCTGCACCAGCGGCATCGATGACACCCAACTGCTTTAGCCCCTTGAAGAAAGAAGGTGGAAGGACTTGCTGTTGCACATCCGAGATCCCCTTCTTCTTAAAGTAGAGCGTGTCCCCCTGATAGTCCTTTTCTCCGGGAGGTCGAATTACCTTATCCCACTTATTCAACTCTGTAGGTAGGGCTGGTGCTGTCCAAGCCGCAGTCAAGTATGGAGTTTTGAAGTCCACAAACAGGTATTTTATCGCTGGGAGGCGAAAGTCCTTGGGTTGGGTGTTGGCCTCGAACCTTTCCAGGTAGTTGTGAACTCCTGCAAGTGTCTCTGATTCCAGCTTTCCGGTCGTCTTGTCGATCGCCCCGTTGAATAGCTTGTAGGTTCTGGGTGATAGTACTTTTGGCATCTTGTTCTCCTAATGGAAGGTTTACTTCCGGTATTGCTCATTGTGACAGTTGTCAAACTTTTCGGTTACTCTGCGTGTGACGACACGGTAAATGCCGCCTTCATTCTCTCTGTACTCTTTCAGGCGTTGGTTAATCTCGGTGCGGAACTCCTCCGCACAAAGGTCTTCCCAGCCGTCGCCGTAGCCATAGTCGGATTGTAGAATCCACTCTCTTTGACCCTTCATGTTGCACTCTCCTTTTTGTTGTACGTTGCCTCAAAGTCCTGATACTTTGGCTCAAGGCTCACAAGGTTGTGGGCGATACCATGACGGCACAGCACTGCCTCGACCGTGGTAAACAGGTCGTCACCCACTGGGAACCATAGGTCGAACAGTCTTCCGCCCACTCGCTCTTCTCTAGCAGTGGATTCGTTTGCCCCTGCCAGTTGCATCAGCGCACCAAGGTGAAACCACTTCCCGTCATTCAATACAATGACTTGCATAGTTGCTCTATTTTCTGCTTTCATGCTGCCACCTCAGCTTTCTTCTTCTCTTCTTCTTTCTCGGCCTGGGCGAAGAGTTGCAGTCTTGCTCCTGCATCCATGTTCTTGACGAACTCCCTCACGACCTCTGGGTGGTCACACCAGATGTGATCCAAGACCATCTCTGGGTCATCATCAACGAGTTCACAGAGTTGATCGTCGTTTATCTCCACGTCGATGTAGTCCATATAGTCATTGAGGGTGATGGTTACGTCGATTTCTTCACTTGGGGCGTCTACAGTAATGCTAGGCATTGTCTTTCTCCTGGGTTGGTGCTGCTTGCGCAGCGGTGTAGATGCTGTTTTTCCCTTGACCTAATGCCAAGATAAAATCAGTCATCCTTGAAACGGCTGTAAGTTGCTTTGCTTGGGCCTCTTTTACTTCTTTGCCCCTTGCTTTTAGGTTTGTTAGCTGCTTTGAATAGCTGTTCACTTGGCACTCAACGTTTTCTTGAGCCTTTGTGTTTTGTTCTCGGAAGTAAGCCATCGCCTGTCTTATTCCGTTAGTCTTTTTCTTCACTCGACAGGAAGAAGAGAAGTGTAGGGGTAGCTGGGAGTATAGCTCTTGGGTCCAAAGGTTATCTATTTTCACCCATCGGTGGTCGCTTAGGTCACACTGTCTTCCCCCGTATTTAGACTCGGTGAAGTCGGCTCCCATAGCCCTTGCAAGTAGGTAGTAAGCAATCTGTCGCATTAGCTCTTTTGGAGCCCTTCCTTGCCCCATCAGAACCACTTCTGTTGCGTTTTCGGCTTCAAAGTTCTTTATGTTTGGCGTTGCTATACCTACGAGGTTGTAGGACCGAGAACTGTGAGAAACGTATTCTTGCTTCTTCTTTCTCATTACATGGCCGTATCGATGGGCGAGCCACATCGTCGAGTTCTTCGGCTCTTCGAGGTTGCAAAAGGGGGAGAAAGTTCGTATTTCCCGGTCCCCGTATCGAGTGGTCTTCACCAAGGAGGACACTGACTTCGGGAGTCCGTTACCTCCTTCATTGGCTGATTTACCAGGGTTGTATTCCCCAAACCATACTTGCACAGGGTCCATTCTGACGCCGTATCCTGTCTTGGACAAGATCCAGTCTACTGCCAGTATAATCTTGGCTAGGTCGTCTGAATCGTAGCTGGTTTCATTGATGGGTCTATCCCACCACTCAAGCTGTTTGAACTTCTCGCCTATGTTGATCATCTCTGCTTGCACAACGCTCATTTTGCTGCTCCTTTAAGTTGAGAGAGGGCATCTTCCCCCTCCGATAAACAATGTCCGTAATCGTAGTATCCCCCACAAGAATCATAGGTTTCACCTTCCTTATCCTCAATGGCCCACCAGTAAATCTCACCGTTCCACACGGCTTCGGCTTCCTTGGCAAGGCTATCAATGATCTCTTCGGGGATTGTTATCCCCTTATGAATCCTCACGAGCTTCTCTTCGTCCGAGATGTTCGGCACGATGATTACCGTGAGATTAGACCCTTCCACGTCTTCGTCTTCCTCTAGTTCAGAGAGGCGATTTCCACCCCACCGGAAGGTCTTCATGGTCCAGTTATCCCTCTCGTCCTGAAGGCTTTTCCATTCCTCTATGACGTCTGTTATTTCCTCTAGCTCTTCTGGGGGCAACCATCGGATGTCATCAGTGAGCCATTCTTTGCTGCCTCCTTTAAGCTGAACAAACTGTTCTAAGGTGAGCAAGTCGGTCCAGTATGGAACTGTCCTGCTGACTCCTTTGAAAAGCACTCTGGAGGGTGAGTCTTTCCAAAGTTTCCCCCAAGACACCCCAGGGGGCTTGCTCCTACCACAGTGCGTGATGGAAGCGATTATGCTGTAGGACCAATCGCTCCACCCCTCCATGTAGTGTTCGTATTCATCGTCCACTTCTACTATGAGTTTCATAAGGGCATCCTCCCGTGTTGCTTTAGGTAGGTTCCGATATAGATGAGATATTCTGCGAAGGTTTCGTGTTTGGGTTGCTCCCCACCAAGGTCAAGGATCTTTTGACGCCAACACTCTCGCCTTTCCCACTCTCTGTTGTAGTACTCACCTGCCCAGTAAACAGTGTTTTTCCAGTGGTACTGGGGCGTCCTGGAAGACCCTTTCATTCTCGTACTTGTATCTCCGTGCATCTGTGCTGCTCTTTCTATCTTCCTTTCCTTTGTGGCTTTGACGGACTTAACGGGATTGTGGATTCGGTTGTCAACGTAAATAGGAGGCACTTCCCTTCCCGCAGCTTGGATGAAGTTGACCACATCTTCATGGTGATCCGAGACAGCTATGTGAGACATCTTCCCGCAAGACCAATACCAGGACACTATTTCCCGTAAGACAGACAGAGGCATAGGGGGTCTTGTATCTTTCCAAGCGTGTACCGCTGTTCTGGAAGGATCATCATCATCTGGTAGGTTGGCCGGGGCAACTATCCGCAACGCTGATCCGTTTTGTGTCTCCCAGATGTTGGGTGCCTTGTGTTTCCCCACTGAACGGCTGTAATAGCCGTTGCTTTTCTGTGAGAACTTGACGCCAGAGGAGGTTCCTATACGCTTTAGGGAGATGGTTCTTACAACTATTGTCTCTGGGGGAGTCCAGATGCCTTCTCCTATCATCTCTTCTATTGAAGACTCAAACCACGTCAGAAGAGCCAGCAAATCTTTTGTACTGTAGCGGGTTCTGTTATTGGTAATAGTTGCCACGATGAGCCTCCTCGTATAATTCTTCGGTTGGTGATCCTGCATAGACTAAAGTCCATTCTTTCCTCGATGTGTCGAACGACGTTGCAGCAGGACACGTTCCCAGTGGATGTTTTGACGCACTTAGATGATCTGGACTCGACCAATACCACTCGAAGTCTCTCTGCCAGATGTTCACTCCATACCGTTGACCGACCCCGTTTAGTCGTTCTTTGGTCGTGTTCGTGGCGTAACCGGCAGCCGAAAGCAATAGAGCCGTCCCGTTTACACGTCTTTTCGCGATCTTCGACCCGTGTAGCCTCATTACTACCCAGCCATCGGACACTTCGACGGCTGTGTTTCCCATTGTTTTGGGCTTACCAGCGTAGAAGGCTGTGACCATCTTACTTGTTATTCCTCTCATTCTAGCTCCTTTACAGGGATGCGATGAACGCTCCCATCTTTCATGTTGAATGTTGCGACCATTGCTTCTACTTTTGGATCCCACTGTCTGGTTACAGGTTGCTCAATCTCTTGTGGGTCGATTCCGTGACTGTAGTAAGTAGCGATCCGCACAAGTTGCTGGAGTTTCTCGTCCATCTCTTTGTGCTTTTCCCTTACGTTCCTTATTGTTTCCAGAATGGCCTCTCCTTTCTCTTCGAGCGTCTTACTGCTCATTTGGTTTGTTCCTCTAGCCAGGACACAGCGTTTTCACGCAGGGTCTTGACAATGCTGCGGTTAAAGGCAGCCTTGGTGTTTTCCCGCCCAAAGCAGTTGGTCCACAGGCCGATGTGGTTACGGACGTCTTGCTCTGTGATGTACCAGGGCTTTATGGTTCGCTTTCCATCATCGTCCGTCTCAACAGACTGTAAGGAAGGCCCATGCACCTTCTGGTATAGAGCAACTTGCAGGACAGCCTCTTCTACGTTCTTCTCCGTGATAGAACCTTTCAAGCCAAGCCCCATCATCATCCAGATGAGTCCGTTAGTCGCCCCGTTCATCACATAGATGTCTTCCGTCTCTTTGTGGGTGTACCATGCTGGACTCATCCACCCTTGCATGCCATTCTTTCGGATGGACTCCGCTCTCTCGGGGTCTTCGACCTTGTACCAGCAAACCGTTTCATGGTTCGCGATGTCAGTTAGTTTCCAGTTCAGACTCATCTTTTTCTCCTACGGGTTGTTTGGAAAGACGCAAAAGCGCCTCCCCAGGTGAAAGTTGTCTTGCAGCAATAATCTTGTAGCGATCTCCGCCCAGTCGCCGGTTGCACACCTCGCAACCTGTCCAGCTAAAGGAGGAGGATTCTTCGTCTTCCTCTATGTGCTTGGCCATGAGGTTCCAGCCTTCCCACTCTTCGTTGACGGCGGAGGCTTTCCAGTTGTCGGCTTCGTCCCAGTACGTCATATCAAGAGGTTCTGGCTCGTCCCCGTTCGCGACGTAAAGGAAGCAGTCGTGACAAGCCTCAAGTTCACAGTGTTCGTGGTATTCGCCACTGGCGTATTGAACAAGCATTAGAATCCCTCCGAGAAGTTCTCTAGAAGGACGCACAAGAGTTCGGTTGGGGTTAGTCCCTCTCTCGTTGCCAGCGAAGTAGTGACAGCTTTGAGTGTAGGGATAAAGCCTCCTTCCACTACCCACTTAGCTATTTGAACTTCATTACTCTTGGTGTCTAAGCGTGAGCGTAACTCTTCCCCGCCAAACGTCACTACCTTGAGTGTGAACGGCTCTTTCGTGGCGTAAGACAAAAGGTCTTTTACTTTGGCAAGTAGGTGGCAAGCTGCAATACCGCTGTCTCCACTTATCTGTACCTCGCTGGGGTCTATTTCATGCTGAACGCTGGTGTTATGGCAAGCAAGTCGGTCATCTAAAGACTCTATATCCAGGCTCAAGATGGAACGAAGAGTTCTAGGTAGAATGATGCCTTCAAGCCCGACTATTTCAGCTTGTTTCCGTTCAGCGTCATCGGCTACAGGTATTGCGTTCTGTCCGTACCAGTCATAGAAACGCTCTACACACTTCGCTCGAAACTCTGTCCGGTATTGGAGGCTAGAATACCAGGCCTTTAGCTCCAGTTCGTCGCCCCCACAGAACAAGGCTTCCATTAGTATGTCTTGGAAGGCCGTGTCATGCTTTACAGCTTTGTTAAGCACCTCCCCTGTCCGATCTGATAGGGTGGAGTCGCTCATAAGTTGGCGATCTCTCCCTATTTCGTGGTCTGCTGCCTGCAAGAGATAGCCAAACAGCAAGTCTTCCCGCTCTAACAGGAATACACCTTTGTTGTATACCTTCCCCTTAAACTCTGGTTGAAGGAGCACCTTCTCCTCTGTGTAGAGTCCAGAAGCCGTCTCTTCTGGGTCGTAGGAAGGATGAGTCTTGAGGAATAGTGTTTGTAGCTTGGGCCAAACGGACCCACTGATGTTTTTCACACGAACGATGAACCCGCCTCGGTCTTTTACTGTTCGTACCTTGACCGTAAGGACTCGTTGGCCATCGAACTCCTTTTGCGCTTCCAGCTTCGGAGTCCACTTCTCATTACGGTTGAAGATTTCTACGTCGTGGCCGAGATAGCACAGTTGCTTTAGAGCAAGGGGTAATCCCTCGCCAAACTGACCGATGCAGTTCTCCTCTGAACGGCTCTCTGACGTCCCCATCAAGAGAGCAGCAGTCGAAACCTTTACACCCCAGTTGACGAACTCTAAGGTGCCACTGCGCTTGCTGTAGGACCACTCGAAGCATCCCGCTCCGGTGTTTTTGTTTCGCTCCTCCCCGTCTATCCCATTGGCCCCTAGTTCTCGTAGACACCAAAGGACTGTTAGATTTCTCTGATACTCTGCGCTGATGCTTGTTTTAATGAGCATACTTTTACTCCTGTGCCTTAAAGCACAACTGTGCGGCTTCAGCAGATGCCAAAGTCGCGTTTATTGATTGTTCTCTCTCAAAAGTGTGCCGGGATTAAAGGCTCCCGGCTGGCCTTCGCTTGGTTTTAAGTGGATTCGTACACGTCGTAGTCAAGGTCCATCCCGTAGGGCACCTCGGCTAGATAAGCCTCTTTTTCCCTGTCCCGTCCCTGTTGTTCCTGACGAGTCGGAGCGTCAACCCCTTGTCGCTTGTGTGGCTTGCAGAGCAAACATCCCGCACGGGTCGATTTAGGGCCTTTTCGTTTATGGTTCATATTGCGTACCCCTCTCCGTCAACTTCAAGTACCTCACCCCAAGCTCCTCTTGTCGGGTCCATGTCCCCAGGTCCAATGACCCACAAGCAGTCTGTTAAATGGAGAGGCTTCACTTCTGGCACTCCGATGTAACCGTCAGTAAATGCAACGACTACGCCTTCGTATCCTTCGTCTGTCAGTTGATCAAAGGCCGGGATGAAGTTGGAGCCTCCTCCTCCCTTTACATCTACATCCTCGGGTGAATCGACGTCTTCTACATCGCTACATACCCGAGTGTCGCAACAGATGACTCTCAAACTCATTGACATATCGTCACAGATACCGATGACTTCGGACAGGATTCTTTGCTCCTGCCCGTTCATAGAGCCTGACGTGTCCCAAAGGATGATTAAATCAGAGCAGCCATGCTTCTTCAAGCTCGGCAGAAACTCTCCTACAGATTCAGACCTTCTATGCGGTCGGCTGTAGGTAAAGTCTGCTCTCCGTCCATTCTCACCCACCCAGCGTGACAAGACGTCTGTCCAGTCCACCTTCGGTTCGAGGATACCTTTGATGATCTTCTGTAGTTGCCCAGGGATGTTACCTCTGTCTCTCTGCCTATGAACTTGGTCGGCTTCTACGACTGCGATTTTCCATTGGTTGTCGCAGTTTGTTTTTTCCGCCTCCGTCATAGCTTGGTCTGGTAGCATATCCTCATGCCCCCAAGCTCCTTCTGGTAGCTTAACCTGACGACCTTGACGCTGGCCTTTACCTTGTTTAGGCTGACCTCCGCCCTGTCCATCACCATCACCATCACCGTCATCTTCACCCTGACCTTCTCCTTCTCCTTCTCCCTCCTCACCCTCACCTTCGCCTTCCTGACCTTCTCCGTCGTCTTGACCTTCGCAGTCTTCGATAATCTTGTCGTAGATTTCCTCTGCGCTCTGGTTTTTCCACTTGTAGTCCAACAACCCTCCGGCAGGAAGAGTAAGACCGAAGTCATTGATGATCATATTGATGGCGTAGTCGTGAGCTACGTTCCACAAGCTGATCCCTCCGTTGACGAGTGCTAATCGACCACCTTGCCGCTCAAAGCAAAGTAGAGCAGGATGCAGAGTCTCGTGACACAGTGTTGCGACTACTTCTTTGTCAGTCAACCCGTCCAGAAAGGTCGGATTGATGTACAACTTTCGGTCCCGTGTGACACCCATTGTAGGCACCACGTCACTGAAGATTATCTCCAGCTTGAGGCACAAGTGCCCCATGAAGGGACAGTCTGCCAGCAGTCTGCTTCTCGCTAACGAGATGCGTTCTTTTCGTTGTTCGTTTGTCATCTTTACGCTCCGTGAACTTTGTCGAGCCATTCCATCACAGGACCAAGCTCGGCTTTTAGTTGGGGGTTGCCGTGGGCTTTGCGGATGGCTTTCACTAGCAGAGGCATGGCAGTTCTGTCTCCAAAGGCTTTCCAGTGGTTGATTGCTGCGCCAATGTACTCCTTATTGCCATTAGAGCACCACCCAAGCGCAACGAGGAACTCCATTCCCATCTTATGCGAGAAGCCACGTTCTGCAATAGCTGTAACCATTGCATACACTTTATCGGGGCTATTCAAGTAGCTAGACGGGTCTTTGATAGCGATCTTCGGGTTTCGCAGGACTTCCATAGGATCACACAGCTTGGACTTCACATTCACAAAGGCCACGAACTCAGTGGCATATCCCTCGCCTACCAGACCTTGAGCTACTTGTAGCCCGAAGCCCATCTCGTGGGCAGTGTCCCACAGTTCTCCTAGCTTTGCCCAGGTTCTAGGTGTAGCAAACGCTCCTCGCTTGTCCGCATCTTGCGGCAGTGTGCTCAAGTGCATCGGTCGGAAGCGAAGGTAACTTGGTACATCGCTGCTCATATTGCCTTGAGCAGCGTACCATTCAGCCCATGAATCTAGGTCAGGAGTCAACTCCAAGAAGCACACCGAGTTGCAGAAGTGGCTAGGCAGTGTTGACGCCTTCGCTTTATCCTGTCGGCGGTTACCCGTAACGATGATCAGAATCCCATCGCTTAGGTAATGGTCATGAATCCGCCGTTCAAGGACAAGCTGCCTTGACGCAACTTGTATCGCTGGGCTTGCAGCCGGAAGGTCGTCTAAAA
>JACKQG010001522.1_pt1 | contig 31902 bp, 18 predicted proteins | sample 8237621 | NCBI WGS metagenome assembly JACKQG01 (sample SAMN15677084, study PRJNA649215) | marine metagenome | biome: marine; feature: Black Sea; material: saline water; isolation source: suspended particulate matter (SPM) from the Black Sea western gyre | collected 2013-06-09/2013-06-10 | depth... | reverse complement strand
TCGCCGAATGTTGGAGCGGAGAAAAATGCGACTCCATCAACAACTTCCTTGTTACCTTCTGCTGTGACATTGTCTCCCAATCTGAGCGGAGCAAAAAGCGTAGAATCGTCTGCGATAAATCCACCAGATTGCTGTGGACCTTCACGATTCTCCTGAGGGCAAAATGGATCACCGACTCCATTGGAGTCTGATCCAGAAGTCCTGTTACCACCCGTTTGGGTACTGGGGATACACATGGGGTATCCGGTCAGGAAGCAGACTGTGTAGTTATCCGGATCATTTGTGAATCTCGTATCCGCACTACAGTTAGGACCGTCACCACAACCGATTCCACTTTGGATGGTGTGAACGCCGTCCGGATCGTTAATGCGAACCATAACGCCTTGACTATCAACTCCAGGTTCACCATTCAATCGAACATATCCATGATCGTAATCGATGTAGCTCACTTTACCGCTGACCGTGTCGACGTCTTTTTGGATGAAAGCGTCTCCGGCAATGTTTCTGCCATCAGCCATCTGGTTACCAAGGAGGTGAGCCGTTGCTCCACCACGACCACGCAGAGAACTATCGCCTTTGACCAGGCCCGATTCTCCGAACGCGAGCGCTTCTGAAGGCGCTTGGGCGAAAATCTGCTGAAGCGTCAATCTATTCGCAGGAAGATCGATGAGCAGATTCGCTGGAATGATCCAAGCCTGACCGGCAATGACCATCACTCCCGAAGAGAATGGATCGTTCATATCGTCTACCGACATGAACTCTATCTCTCCGCTGACTCCCGCACCGGTAACACCCATCGTTGCGTCACCCACGCCCAACTGAGCAGAAGCGCTCATTGAAAAGCATGAGACGAACAACACGAGCCACAAAAACTTCGCCAAATTGCATGGAGTTTTCAAGGCACAGCTCCTATCAGAATTAGCCTTTTTGTAATCAAAAAGTCTTTTTAGTAAACACATTACACACCACCTACAGCAGGAACTCCTGCTTGTTAATTCTTTTAAACAAGGCCTTATCGACCAGAATATCCAAAATGACGTACATTTGGCTTCTGGGCCAGCATTACTTCAAACCTTATGTTAATACTTAGACACGTAGTTACAAGCACCATCGAGGTCTGTTTTTCAAGACTTACTAGAAGAAGCATACAATCGTCTTAGTTAACTATTGACACTTCTTACTATTATGACTTTTTCTTGCCGCAACGACGAATCGTCGCGGCAAGATATATTCCGAATCTTCTAGGAGCAGCTAGGATCTCCTTGCTCACAACCCAGTCCGTCAGCAGTCGGATCGACTCCACAGCCGTTTATCGGCGCAGGCATAGAGGCTCCTCCAAAGAGGTACTGAAGCATGCGCACTGCGTCAGAAACGTCGAGATTACCGTCGTCGTTGGCGTCAGAGGCGTCCTCACAGGTCACTTCTCCAACTCCAAACATGAATCCGAGCAATGAGAGCGGATCAGAGATATCCAGACTTCCGTCTCCATTTTGATCACCCCTGAGGAATCTCACGGAACAATCAAGGGCGACAGAATCGGCCGAACTCTCCTGAGTGCCACACTCTCCGATAACGACCAATTCAAGGACGTATCCGCCGGCGCCGGGAAGCGCGACTACCGTAGAGCTGACTCCACCGGCAAGCGTGCTAAGGACCTCTCCTGCAGAAACAATCTGAATCTGGGAATAGGTACCCTGGTTTGTCCAGGAGAGAGTCGCCTGACAAGTATCGACATCGACACTTCCAGAGAACCCGATCGGCGCCGAAACAACTTCAGCAACAAAGTCGATGCTGGTACTTGCTGCGGGACCTTCGATGTTGTCCATCGCTGGAACAAGCGTAAGTTCATGTATTCCATGAACACCCATATCGATCGTTGTCTCAGTTTGGGATCCAGGCAAGGTCACCATAGGAATACCGTTACGCTCCAAGCGTATGGAATCGTAGGCTTCAGCATTATTCCAACTTAAGAGTACGTCTCCCTGACAGTTCTCGATCAACTGACCTTGCAGCCCTGTAATGGGAAGCGGTGCCATCGAACCGGCACAGGTGTTGGAATTGTCTGAAACGACTCCATTACTGCTAGGAACAACCTGATACAAAGAGATTCCACCAGTGGCTGCGTTATCAAGGTAAGAGGTTGACGCACCCAGGACGGTGTCGATCAGACTTCCATTTCGAAGAACATCGATCGTGGTATAGTCTCCGCTATTCGTCCATGAAAGTTGGACTCCACCAGCGTTATCTGAACAGGTCAGATCTAAAATCGGCGCTGAAGGTATCGTCGCCATGCACTGGACAGAACTTGCAGAAACGTTGTCTTTAGATGCCGTCAGTGTGTAAATCACTGCACCACTGGCGACTTGACTATCGAAGGTCTGAGTTGATCCACCACCTAAATTCACCAGAAGCTCACTGCCTCTCATGATCTGAATCTGGTCGTAAGTATCTGTATTGGTCCAAGAAAGCAGAACACCACCCGTGAGGGGCTCGCACTCGAACAAGACGACCGGAGTCGGTGCGACCAAGATTCCACAAGAGTTTTCTCCTGAGGTCAGACCGTCGAAGTAGGTCTTGATGACGTAGTTATGAAGACCAGATCCCGAGTTTGTCAGGAAATCATCCTGATAGGAATTTTGGATCTGAGTCAAAATATTGATCAGTTGACCGTCCCTATAGATTTCAGCTTGCTCCCACGGCTCCGGATTCACCCAAGACAACACGGCGATCCCGCCATTGTTATCACAGTTGAGTGACTCCACAGGAAGTGGCGCACGCTGCACAAGACAGCCAGCCTCAGCCGAATCAAGTCCGGAAACTGTTGCGATCAATGAGTAGTTCGACTCACCCGGTAAAGAGGTGGTATCGAGGTAGGACGATGCTTGACCATCCAGCTCACTAATCAAAGTTCCATTGCGAAGCAAACTCAGTGAGTCATAGAGCTCAGAATTACCCCAAGTCACCTCATTCTGTCCCATTGCGACTGAAGTACAGCCCAAGATTTGTGCAGCGAGAGGATGACGGTCTGCTCCAACGATTGCGGGTTCACTGAAGATGAGATTACCCGAAACGATCGACAGAATTCTTCCGACAACTTCGTAGGAGTGATGACCAGCAGGCACGCCGCCATCAACAAAGATCTCAGTAGTACCGGCCAACTGATCACCCACTTTTACGCCATCGCGGAAAATATCGATGGAGTGATAAGGCCAGGGGTTTGTCCATTGCAAACTCACCTGATTCACGTTCACATTCGAAGTGAGATCAAGAGGAGCTGGTGGATTCACTAGAACCGTGCAGTGTGCACTGAAACCTTCGTGGGCATCTTCGCCTCGAACGGTGTACTGATGCTCACCCGGAGGAATCGAAGTGTCAGTAAAGCTTGCTGCTGTTTCGGGCAGAACTGCAACGACTTGATTGTTTCTAAGAATCTTAAAACTTGTCGAAGCATCGTTTGGGAACTCCTGCGGGAGCCAAGACATCGTTATCGATTCTCCATCCTGAACGCATGAGAGGTCCTTGACAGTCCTTGGCTGAAGAAACTTCACTAGAGGATCTAGAGGGCGACCGGCAGAATCAGTCTCTACACTACGCCCTTCGGCACCGACTGCAGGAACTGTCTTGAATCGATCGATAGCCACGGTATTCGTACCGGCGATCACATCTCCATTGAGGTCACTCGCTAGCGCACCTTCTGGAACCCTGATTTCCGGATGATCGAAAGGAGCTTTTTCCCAACGAACCCGATCATCTGTCAATGATTCCATGAATGCCACCATGGCCAACTTCCTCTGCTCATTAATAGAGAGGAATGGCTGCGGGATCATTTCAGGGGCTAAAGTATCGAGGTTTTGGTCAACGAAGTTTCCTCCGCGTGCATAAAAGTTCACCACTTGCTCAAGAGTTCCGGCACCTCCGTTATGGAAGTATGGGCCTGTCAACTCGACGTTACGCAAAGTTGGAGTCTTGAACATGCCATCCATGTTCGTATCCTCCCAGGGCGCAGGAGGAGGGGTAACAACGAGCACATGATCAGCGAATGGCTGGAAATCATGGAAGACAAAATCAGGGTCAGCTCCGTTGGGGATTCCGTCGTTGTCAGCGTCCAAGTTAGGAATGTGTGCCTTCTCTTGGAACGTTTTCACGATCGAGAAACTATGCCCGAATGGGTCAATCCCACCACGACCGATGTCCTCCCCTGTTGGAGTTACACCAAGGTTGTAGAAGCCTCCATCGTAAACCGAAAGTTGCATATCCCTCATAGGCATGCGCTCCAGAAGAGCTTCGATCTCTGAGGCCTCTGGCTCGAGAACAGTCAAAATCTTGCTGGTTCCGGCACTCGACCAAAGAGAAGTCGTATGACAGAACATGCAAGTTGAATTGGCAAGAACTGACATGCCCTCATGCTCTAAAGCAGTCAGAGCATTAAGGTCACCATTTGGATCAGCCGGATTTCTTGTCGCTCTCCACCATTGGTCATAGCGAGAGTCTTCCGAAATCAGGGTGGACTCATACATCATGATGGCCAATCCCCAGTAAAGGGAGAAGTTGGCTTCCATCATTGAAAACTGATCCACGCCATTGGGAACGCCAGTGACAAGGTTTCCATCGGCATCGATAATAGGCTGAAGGTCAGCAAGAAGGTTTCCATTGGCATCGGTACCATGCTCGAAGAGCTGATCACTCGCCCACCAGGATGTAACGAAAGCAGATTGAATCAATTCCTGATAAGTCGTCTCACCCAGACCTTTTCCGTCTGTTGCATCACTCATTCCTCCGAGAACACTATCATTAGGGTGTACTCTTTGAGTCGCCAAAGGCTCGCGGCTGAGCAACTTTTTGCCCACCTTATAGAGGTCACGTCCATGGGCAGACATTTCGTTGCCACTCATAATCGGACCAGCAGCCTGAGAGGCCAAGGAAGCTTTATCGAGAAGAATTTTTTCCTCAGTCACTGTTCCATCTGGCTGAACCTTGTAGACAAAGGCATCGGGGTTTCTCGGTCCCCAGTTGTCTCTTCCGTTGAACCAGAAAGACGCTCTTCCATCCCAGAAGGTCTCAAGGAAGTAGATGGAGTTGATCACTGTGGGAGCGTTTCTGTCTGTGACATTACGCATCTGAACCGAAGAACCGTCAGAATTGACCTTAATGCTATCTGCATTGGGAATGCTGACGATTTCTTCATCAACAACTCCATTGGCGTCCTCTGTAAGAGAGAGGAAATTTGAATGCAAGATTCCTGAAGAGCCTACGGTGTCATCGACGCTCTGTAGGACTGCAGATGTATGATCATTTGGGTTGGCCAGTTTATGCAGCGGGAAATCTGCTGCAGTGAGGCGCTCGTTAGCAACAGTCAGGTCGAAAACCTCGTTGTGACCGTTGTACAACTGATGAGTTCTACGGTTGTCAGCTCCGGCGTGATAATGGCATGTCGCACAAGCGATTTGATCATCAGAGCCTGCCTGCATATCCCAGAAGAATGCCTTACCCAAAGCAATCGCCATTTCAGGGTCAGCAATAAAGTCGAAGAGATTGTCAGGCAGGGGAACGGGCAAGAAATTCAGCGCTGCAGGAACTTCTAATCCTGGCTCGATGGGAGGCGGAATGAGGAAGACAGAACACTCTGCTCCCAAACCCTCAGCCTGACCATTTGCACCCGTCGTCATTCCGTGAACGGAATAAAGGTGGAAATTGGCAGGGACGTCCATATCGAGGTAACTCGTGGAAGAACCATTCAGATACTCCAGAAGGACTCCGTTACGACGAATCAGAATCTGATCGTATTCGCCCGTATTCGTCCAAGAAAGTTCCAAATGCGCCACTTCAACGATGCATTCGAGGTTTGTTGGAGCTGCCGGCGGGACAGGATCTGATTGAGCCTCAAGTGCTGGGCTGCAGTAGCCCAGAACAATGGCCGTGAATAATGTGAGCAAAACTTTTTTGACGTCACTGCCCTGCCAAGATTCTTTGGATTCGAATCTCTTAGAAACAGTGTGTACAGACTTCATGTGAAGATCTGACATTTCGTCTCCTCCCAGATGGCTCGCTGAAGCCATTTCGCCTCAACTCAGTTGAGGTATTTAGGACGAATCAGAGTCGTAGATACTCTTCTATCGTCGTTGTGCCAATGCGTTTCATCCATACGATCGATTAACACGTAGGGTAACAATATCCCTACAAACCGAATGGCTGATAACGCAATACTAACAATACATTGGGATAACTCAAGCATATTCCGGGTATACAAGGAAGGGTGCGAATCCTCGAAGAAGGGATCTAATGAGTATTTATAGGGACAATTACGTCTCAATTGTTAACTATTCAAGGCAGAAAACTAAGGCGATTTTACCGCATTTGAATACTGGGAAAGAATTGAAGAAATTGAGGTATGATGGACATTAAAGTTCGCTCTGAACGGAAAGGCACGAGACTCGCAATGGGCACATGGATTCGTATTTCCTGGTTAGTAACCATTCTCCTCGGCGCCTGGATAGCCGAGTCTCCTACCTGCGTCGCTCAAATGGCTCCCATTCAAGGATTCCTACGGGGTGATATCAATGGCGACCAATTTATCGACCTGAGTGATCCCGTTCTCTTGCTTGAAGAAATTTTTGGCTCAGGAACAGGACTCCCCTGCGAATCTTCGGCCGATATTAATATCGATGGCTCTCTTCAATTAGATGACGTCATCACCCTTCTCGGGTTTGTGTTCTCTGGCTCCCCTCATGCTTTACCGGCACCTTTTCCCAACTGTGACCTCGACATAAACCCCACAGTGCTGACCTGCATGGAACCTCCTTGCTCCCTCGGAGAGGTGACAGAAACCCGACAACTCACCCTTTCCACATTTAGGGAATCCCTCCCCTATATCGATCAGTTACCCCAGTTTCGTCATCCAGAGATTCGTTGGGAGACCGGAAATAGCGCAGGATTGATATCAGAATCTGTGGCTTATTCAGGGTACGGAATTGTTCCCGGCGACAATTTGCCGGGTGACCTGAGTCTTGATACTCGCTGGGGAACTCTTTCTGCGACAAATATCCCCGCCGGAATACACGAGTTTGATCTTTTTGCCAAAGCTCCGAATGCTGAATTGGTGTTCTATAAATGCAGACTGGCTGCCTTTGAAGATTCAGAGTCTCAAATACAACCAGCACCCAATCTGAACATCCCCGGTCAGCACTCTGTCTCTGTCCTCGAGACCTTTTTTGAGTTCACTCATGATTTACCCTGGCCGCCTCCCTACCCACTTTGGAGCTGTAACTCTTCACCCCCACCTAGTTCTCAAATCACAGATCTAAAACCACTTCGAATCCTCATTCCTGAAGGATTGAGTGGCCCTGCTCCCATTCTCATCTTCCACCACGGAACAGGGTTCGATTGGGACGATTACGACAGTCTATTGGGCTTTGTGGCCACGCATGGAGTCATCTGTGTCTCCGTAGGGAACACTTTTTCCTTCGAAGTCTACACCGATTGGTACTGCTGGGGAGGACACGATGCCGCCGCGGGAGTCCTCCTCAGAACCCGTGAAGTCGTTGAAGCGATGTCACAAGATTCAACTTCACCCCTCTTTGACCTTATCGATGTGCACAGGGTTTTCTATGGCGGCCATAGCCGTGGTGCATCAGCCGCTGTCACCGCGGCTGAATTGGAACCGAACACACCAGGATTAATCCTTCTTCAACCCACAGATGCAAAACAGGATTCTTGGATAGGAAATACGACGCGTTGGCAAACCCTTCCGGATGTTCCAATTTTGAGTGTCACAGCAGAACAAGACACCGATGTCATCTACCCATATGCCGAAAGGCTTCTGGAGAGAATGGTAGGAGCCACCACCGCAGTCTGTATTTACGGTGGTTGTCATGGCTATAGCAGCAATTCTTCAAGTCTGGGGTGCGGCACATGTACGTGGATTCCGCAATCACCAGCCGTAGACTCTTGCCCATACATTTCCCGCAGCCTTCAGCACGATCTGACCCGTAAATGGATGCTGGCCTTCCTGAATAGGTACGCATTCGATGACATCAGCATGGAAGGCTTGCTATACGGAACAGAATCTCAACTTTCACAATACGAAAGTGTCGCAACAAAAAGGAATCTCTCGGGAGTGATTGAAATCGACAACTTCGATCAGTTTCCCTTCAACTCGCAAGGGTTCGAAATATCTCATACGAATATGATTCTCTTCAATTCCGGTCCCTGTTACGACTGGCCTTTCCCATTGCCTCAACCTATCCCTGAGATCACAAACCTGATTTGTATCCTGCCTCCCCAAGGAGACTCGAGCATCAACATGCCCTTAGGCTTCATCTTCGCTCCCATGTCATTGGGTTCGCAGAAGAACCTTAAATTCCGGATCAAGAATCATGACGTTCATGGGGGGCTCGACAATATAGGGTGGCACTTTACGGCAACACTCTCACTCAGAGATTCTTCGACACAGACAGCAACTCTGAACCTGATGAACTATCTTCCTGAAAATGGAAACCATCCACAGTCCATTTCAGCCAGCCCAGTTGTTCCACTGAAATATCAACGGTTTCTAGACGTGACGATACCTCTGGAAGACTTCCTCAACGTCAATCCCAACTTGAACTTCAACTCGCTAGGAATGCTCGATTGGGTATTTACGACCGACGGAACCGCTCCTTTTGATATACGATTAGGTATAGATGATCTGCGCATCGAATAAAGAGAACAGATAAAGAGAACAGATAAAGAGAACAGATAAAGAGAACAGATAAAGAGAACAAAGGCGCGGGGTTCGGTAAGAGAAGAGACCCTTGCCAAAGAATCTGAGAGTATCAACGGAGGTCACTCACCCATGAGCACTCACAGATCATGCACCGCCCACTGAAGACCCGCCCATAAGTCGCAGCCCCCCCATGAGAAGCCCAAACCAAACTATTTAACGGAACTGTATGAGATCATTGCTCAAACAGTCACGTCAAATAAATTCATCCTCCTCAGTTACAGTCCGCAACTGGGAATGGGAAACCGGGAGGCGTTCCTCCTTGGAATAAATACTGCACAAGGTAAACGGCGTCTGCGATGTCAACGCTGCCAGAGCTGTTCACATCCGCTCTCTCCACCGGCTGGGGAGAAGGCGATCCGTTAAAGAGTTGTAACAATATCTGAATGGCATCCGAAATATCCACTTCTCCATCATCATTCAATTCACCGCGAATAAAGGGTGTACATTGACACTCATCGGGAATGCCATCTCCATTAGAGTCGGCACTCGTCCCAGCGGCGATGTCTGTAGCGTCATTCACTCCGTTACCATTGCAATCATTACAATCCAGATCAGATATCACGAGATCGTCGATCGCAGCTTCCACCACAGAAGGTGAGCCCAGATCAGAAGCGATGAATCGAACTTGGACAGAACTTGTCAGCGTAATAAATGCGGAGAGATTAAACTGCCGCTGTATCCAGCCTCCGCCTGTATCCGGTCCAGAAGGCCCCACTTCTTCAAGAAGAGCCCATGTTACGCCCCCATCCGAACTGATCTCCGTACGGAAAACATCTTGTGAAGGACTTGCTCCTGAAGTGTTGGAATACCAAAGGAAGTAAGAGATTTGAGGATCAGTTGCCGCAGAGAGATCGAAGACCGGAGAAGTAAGAGTCGTCGTTCCTCCGTCGATATCGTTTGTCCCGGCCCCTGAACCCGCTGCAGCCTGTCCGGTAAACCAACAGAAACTGCCGACCTGAGAGTTATCATCTTCGGGTTGCGCGACGGTTCCGTTAGGGTCTCCAAGGGTCCAGACCCCTGTCGTCGCATCATCCGAGGGGAGCCCCACTTGCCAGCCGTTATCGATTTCCATGTCTTCACTTACGAGAGTATTCAATCCCGATCCGGAAGTCGCTGCGAAGAAGCCTGCTGGAGAGGAAGGCGGATCAAACTGGATTTCTCCCGTCAAAGCAGCCGCAGAAACATACCAACGAATTTCCGAGCCACACGTCGAAGGCGGGAAATTTCCTTCAAAGATCCCAGGTGAGATCTCGACCATACTCGAGGAAACGAAACCTGCGCCATTATCGACCCAGAGACTAGGAGTCGAACTATCGACTGAAAATCCTGTCTGTGCATTGATCTCAACGATGAGGGTATCTCCAGCGGGATTCACCAAATCAGGAATTCCTGCAGGATATCCGAAGGCAAATGGAACAGGCTGAATGCTCCATACATACAGGCCTTTTTGCATATCACTCCCGATGACAATGCCACTCGGAAAGTAGGGATAACAACTCCAAAGACCACTGAAGTCTGCGTTGTCATCCTCGGGGACAGTATCAAAGAATCCGACCTCGGTAATATTGAGTGGATTCGTATCGTCTAGAATTCTTAATCCACTCCTGTAGTTCGCTTGGAAGATTCGATTTCCGAGAGTGTACATATTGTGATTAATGGATGGATTGTCACTGATGTATTCCGTCACCAAGCTCGGAGACCCCAACACCCTGACATCAAAAACGTATGTCTTCGTCCCCTGAGAACCATTTTCATCGAGCTCATCCCCAAGGTAGAAAAACTTATTATCCGCTGACACCCAACCTTGATGAGAATACTGAGATCCTCCATATGGCGTCGAGGAAAGCACGATAGGATTCGCCTTGTCGGTCACATCTACAATATCAAGAACGGCAGGATTGTTGCCGGAACAAGCAAATGCGATCTCTCGCTCTATTTGCGTCGTCGTATTCAAGATTCTTTTCACTTGAACGTCATGCACATACCTCTCGCCCCAACTTCCCACGAAAACCGGATTCCCGGGGTCTGCGAGACTATAAATCCTGAGGCCGTTTCCACCACCACCACAGCGGTAGAGAAATCCACTCTCTTCATCGATAGCGACATTATGAGTCGCTGCTGAACCCACGTCATTGATCGTTCCAGCAAGAGAGACGACTCCATTATCAACATCGGTCAGGTCGATCACTTGGATCCCTGAACCCCCTTCACTCACTGAATAAGCAAATGTGGAGAAGCTTTTCACGTCACGCCACAGACTTGTAGGACCAGCGACGGTATCGATCACCACAGGGTTACCAGGATTAGTAACCTCAATCACAGTGGTCCCCGAAGAATGCGCCATCAGGGCATATTCGCGTCCAGAGGCTGAAGTATGACCCCAGCAATCGTTTCCATTGGAAATTCCGGCCTGCATCTCTGGGAGGGTGACCCAAGAGAGCAATTCCACTCCATTGGAAGTTCCCCCGACGGGACCAAAGGGTTGAACCCCTCCAGCATCTCTTCTGTATCCAGACCCGTTATAAGGAGGAAGCACGTTTCGTGCTTTCAGATCTTCCTCGTGTCCTCCGACGAATGGAGAGCTGAGGGAAACCACGCAGATTCCTAAAATGAGGAGGGACTTCAAAAATGATTTTGAAGAGTAATATTTCTGGATCAAAACCAGTAGGCCAATCCTGCTAGGAACGATGACGAAGAAAGAATCATTCATCATCGTGATAAGACCTCTGGAAAGACTGAACCTCAGATGGAGATTTGTTTGGGGAAAATTATTTCCAAGTTCCCAGCAAATCCATCTCAGAAACGAAACCTAACAGTCCAACCGGCGGCAAAAGTATTCAACATCGGGCTACCCCCATTATACGCCCTCAAGTCTGAAATCAAAAGGGGCCACGTATACACCCAAATCACTTCAATAAAGAGGTCATCGACCTCCCTGTCCATTATTAGTCCGCTTTATAATGTCTCCAGAAATCGCTCCAGCAAATATTCCTCACCCGGAGTGAAATTGAGTTCTTCCATCAAATTTTCACCGTGGTGCCCGGCCGCCTGGCTCTTTTTCCGAGCCCCATCTCTGCGAGTATAAAATCGAATCACACTCTTTAAGTCTTTCTGACTTCCGTCATGAAAATAAGGAGCGGTGTGACGGATCCCCCGCAATGCAGGGGTTCGAAATGCCCCCCAAACAGAGGGATCTCTCTTCAACCTTCTTGTTCGATCGGCGCCTGCCATTTCAGAGGCCGTTGAGAATTGCCCTTCAAGATTGAAAGGGTTCGACTTCAATTCAAGAATTCCGCCATATCGGCCAGAGTCTTTTCCTGAACTTCCAGAAGTCAGCAATCCCGTGTCGTGAAACTCTCCATCTGAAAGCAAGGGTCCTCCGTGGCAGAGAATGCATCGCCCCTTATCCAAAAATAAGATCAATCCTCTTCGCGCTTCCGCAGGATACAGTTCAGCTTTCTGAAGATCCGACGTCGCCACTGCGTCCATATAATCGTCAAATGACGATCTAGGAGCCTCCAAAGTGGCTTCAAATGCAGCGATAGATCGACCCGCTTTCGAGAAAGCCAAATCTATTTCTTTTCGCCTCTTCTTCGAAACGAGAAGATAGTCCGGATGCCAATCAGAACCGGAACGTGCTTTCTCCGGCAGACCATCCAAAGAAGGCAACGGACCAAATCCTTTTTCAAACAAATCTCTTCTCTGATCATCCTCGTCGATCCAACGAAGGAGCATGAGGCGATCTCCCCCCATTTCATCTACGGATTCAATCGGCTCAAGAGCTTGTGCCCACAATGAGTCCCAACGCCCGTCCCAGCCCCACCAACGCTGCCCAGAAACGCCCCACAGACTTGGAGTATCACGTGCGATTCCTTGGAGGCCTCTCGGATGTGATCGTTGATCTTGAAAGGCTCTCTCTGCGTCGTGACAAGAAGCACACGAGTTCGAAGGATTCTCAGAGAAACCCGTCGCATAAAAAAGCAGCTCGCCAAGGTCTCGACGAAAAGACTCTTTCCCTGATATCGAATCAGAAATTCTGGGATCCGAGCGTGCCAAGGAAAGGGCTTTCCCTCGCCAAGGTTCTGGTAGAAGGGGATCTTCCAAGAGCGTCGCCAAAGAGAGTATGAGCAGTAAACCTGGCATATCTATTTAACCGAAACCCAAGCTCTCGCACGTTCAAAGTGCGGTCCCTCTGCGATGTCTACTGTCAAAAGCCAGCGACCTTTCATATGAAACCGGACTCCGGGCGTCAAGAATTCCCCCTTCACCGACCTCTCGGTATCAACGTCGATGGCCAGTCCATGACCGTGCTGGGGCATGCCGGCATCAAAATGAACCCTCACCTCATCCGAGACCGGCCCATCTGCATCAAACACCGTCCCGCTCACGGTAAACTCTTCATTCTCCGGAAGTTGTTCGGGAATATTAAGGAGGACCCGGTAACTTCTATCGCCCGTCACCATCAATATCTGGTCGGAAGCGACCTTTACCATTTCAAATGGAACCTCCTCCACTGATCGCACGGAAGGAGACAAGGGCTGGCACCCGACCAACAAGAGTAATGCAAGTCCCAGTACGAGAGAGATCACCAAGAGAGCCATGATCCACCACCCGGGACCTTCAGATTTTTCATATTCAGGATTCATCAACTCTCACCCTTCGTAGGAGTACCTATTTTTGCATTGGGGAGGTAAGTCGCACTTCCAAAATGCTTCAATACGCCCTCCTTATCGAGGACCACTCCCCTGTGATTTCCCTGATCCAGAATCCAGACTTTGCCATCCTTTGTGATTCTCAAGGCCGCAGGTCTGTAAAGATCACGCTCCCCAGTTTTCATTCGATTCTCTCCAACAGTGTCTCCAAGAATGACGAGAGTCTCTCCCGAGTCTTCGTTTGTTTTTAGAAGTCGATGCCCCTTCGAATCGGTCCACCAAATAGAACCATCCGCATGACGAGCCACTCCTGCAGGCTGAACGGACACTCCGTCGACACTTCCTGAATGAATCACTTTGACGGATCCATCCAATCCGAGCCGTACTATTTTTTGAGCACTGGAGTCTGCAACAAGTAGACCATTTCCATCTTCAGAAATGGCACTGATTTTCTTCAGCCCAGCAGTTTCTCCAAGAAGCCCCAATGCCCGGAACTGATCGTTCAAAAGAAGTATTCGGGGTTGGCCCTGATCTACGACCGCAATTTGGCCATCCTTAAGACACGCAACAGCACCGGGAATAGGATCTACATCAGAACTCCACCCTGGAGTCATCGCTGCCAATTGGGAGAGATCCACGCTTCGAATGAAAGCGGTGATCCAAGGTTCTCGAACAACGAGTGCAGATGGCGGTCTGCGGACTTCAAACATCTGCAATCTTCGATTCCCTCGATCAGAGACGACAAATCTGGGATATCCAGATCGGTGCATAAAATCGACCCCTGAAGGTGTGCGAAACCGAGTTACTTTAGTTCCGTGCCCACCCACATCATCGATCTCTGTTGGACTCTGCTGACGATGATCAAGAATCGAAATACGTTCGGAGTCAGGCTCAACAACGACGAGCAGAAAACTTTCGTCACCGTGATCGATGGCCCAGCTCTCCCCAAAGTGAGAAACCAGATCCACCCGCTGCCATGATTCGGCTGGATCTGCAGCCATTTCTGGATCTCTCACAGAAAAGACCTGAACTCTTCGTTCGCTCGGTTCTAGAACAGCAACGTGCATGTTGTCTCGATCAAAAACGATTTCCTCGGGGTAATGTAATCGCCCGTTGGATTCGCGAGGAATCAAAGAGTGAAGCCCCCAGTGATGCATCGCCATGCCATGGCGACCCAAAACTTGTATTCTGTGATTATCCCTGTCTGAGACGAGCATCCAATTCCGAGAGATGATCTCCAAGCCCCATGGTCCTGCGAACAAACCGGGAGCGGCACCATGATCTCCAAGCCCTTGATCGAAACGGCCTTGGTCTTCGCCTGGCACGCACGAAATCACCCGATGCCAGCCCCTGTCACTGACACGAATCTGATCTTCGAAGACAGATATTGCAGTCGGATCAATAAATCCATTCCAAGAGTGCAAAAGCACTCCTGAATCAATGTCCAGTTTTAAAACTCTGCCTTGGATTCGATCTGCGACAAGAAGACGCGAGACAGAAGTCTCTTTCTTATTTCCAGCTGTGATCGGGTCCTCATACTGAGAAAGTGCGACAGGTTCCCAAGGACTCCCCCAACCATCCCAGCGACGGAGCACCTTACTTTCACGGGCATCCCACAAAACCAATTCTCCCAAATCGGAGCCGATGACAAAGATTCCTTTATCCCATTCCAACATGCAGGAGGGCTTCCCTTTGAGGGGAACACTCTGGGATTCCCCTCTATCAAACTGCGATTCATTCCAGCGGACCGTCCATAACTGCTGAGCCTCTGTGAGGAGCGCAAATCCTCCTTGAGAGAGGCCGCAAATCGTTGCTGGAGCATCTTCGGGCCACTCAAGAACACTATGAAAAAGGCCTAGCCTTTCCAGTGTCTCTACAGGAATATCAGCCAGATCTGGAGTCGCAGCCCACAGTTGGCCAGAAGCCAGAATTGGCGCAAGAATGAGTATTACCAAGAGGCTTATTTCAGTGACGCTCTCAATAAGTCTGGTTTTCGACAAGGATTTGTTCATGGCCACAGCGTCAACCTTTCTTGCTCAGACATTTACAGCATCCCACTGGATCGTTGCAGAGGCAAGTCTGCTTGAGTCTCGCAAAGTGAAGACTTGGCACCTATCCTGACACTCAGGGAAGGAACTCGATGGAATCACCTGATGGAACACGAGGATTATGCTGGCGAGAAGATCGCTGGATTCCATGGTCCGAGATTCATTTGCGCCAACAAACCCGAGGCGGCCCCGGTGGACAACATTCCAATCGTTCAGCCACCGCTGTCGAGTTACGTTGGTCAGTGACGAACACTCATGGTCTCACTCCCCCAGAAAAACAAAGACTCCTCAAAGAGCACATTTCTCGGCTAGGGAATGAAGGGGTCCTTCGAATTCTGGCCAGCGAGGAACGATCTGCCTCAAGAAATCGCCAGAGCGCTCTCGAACGGTTCAAGGATTGGCTATCGTCGTCGTTAAAGAAAAAGAAAAAACGTACCGCCACTCGTCCCACACTTTCGAGTAAGCATCGACGACTGGATGAAAAGAAAAAGCGATCACGAATAAAAAAAGATCGAGGCAAATTCTCTAGGGACGGTGATTAAACCCACGTCTATTGGTATTGGCCCGCTCTTGAGGCTCGCTGACTGCCGTTTGATGACAAAACGAAAAAAGGGAACCCCTAAGGGTTCCCTTAAAAAAGCTGGGGTGGGAGGAGGGGCTCGAACCCTCGACCTCCAATACCACAAACTGGCGCTCTAACCGACTGAGCTACACCCACCATCAATTCATGCTCACTGACTCTTCACCCTCTGGTCATGGATAGAATCCAAAACCAAAGATCAGAGCCAAGGGGCAATGGTGGCGGGATCAGGGGATCGTGTCAAGAAGACCAGAGACTCAATGCCAACAGATCTGAAATAGGACTCCCTTATCTCCCTGATTATCGAGGTTCGCAGTCATCCTGAGGCTCCAGCATGAATCTGCTTGAGAATCGAGTTGCTGAAACTCAATGGTGGCTCCAAGGCCCCAAATAACGGAGTCGCTGGAGTCGATACCTTTGGGCTGAATAGGATCATCTGCCCAGAGAGAGAGAAAGGATCGAGATCTTACTGTGGAGTCTAATTCAACAGTATCTTGCGGTTTCCATGTCTCCTGAACCCAGCAGGGGGCATCCAGAAGAGGGTCCCTAATTCCTGAATCCAGTTTTGATTCGAGGGTATTCGAGAGAACCATGGCCTGAAGTGAGTTTCGATACGATTCGGATCCGAAATCAGGATCTTCTCTGAGATGCTGGAGAATTATCTGTCTCCCCAGACCTAAGACGAGTCCATCCCACTTCGCTGAGTTCTCATTCCCTATCACAGTCATTTTTGCTGGAATCTGAAACGAATCGTTCTCATCGAACCTATCCGTCTCAGAACTCTCCAGCTCTTCGACGAATTGGCTGAATGCGATCGAGGTCAAACCCGGATTGACCAAGAGCGTAACCGGGAGATCCGATATGGGCCCCGGTGTGAGGGTCGCTATGAGTAGGCACAGATTCAGAGTAGAGATCATTCATACCGTATCTGAGACGAGAAGACTCGCAGAGAGCCTTCACGTTCATAAACTTTGATCTGTTGCTGGTGCTATTTGGAAGGGGACAAATCGCCACTAAGGACGACACTGGAATCCTCTAGAGGACTCTCTACCGATGATAAAGGTCAGCCTCGAACCGCAAAGCCCTAAGTTCTTCGGCTCGCAAGACGAACGAGATCTTCGGCAATCAATGCCGAGTCAGATTGCTCAGCGACGACTCGACGGACTCGATCCTGAGCCTCGACAACAGGAAAACCCAAGACTTGCAGGGCTCGAACCGCATCCGCTGCTGGTCCCTCGGGTACCCCAGCTACAGCAGGACTGCCCACGATGGATGCCAGGTCTTCCTTCTCAAGCGCTCCCCGCAAATCGAGGACGATTCGCTGGGCTGTTTTTTTACCGATCCCTTTGACCTTCTCGAGGACCTTGCTATCCCCATCGAGAATTGCATTCTTGAAGTTCTCCGGAGTGATATGCGAGAGCAAAGCGAGAGCGGAGGCGGGACCTACGCCCGATACCTGACACAATCGCTCAAACAGATCACGCTCTTCAGGTTGGGAAAATCCAAAGAAAACCATTTGGTCATCTCGGATACGGTGAGAAATGAACAAACGGGCGGAACTTCCCTCTTTCAGTTTAGAAAGAGTTCCCCCTGGTGCCTTCAATCCATATCCCACACCCGATATATCGAGCGTCACACGGTCTGACCCGATTCGGACGACTTCCCCGGCAAGGTATTCGAACAAGTCCCCTCGCTATCCGCTGGTCAGAGTTAAGCCACGCTCGGTCAGTTTACGCTTCACCTCATTGAGGGAGGTCACTCCGAAATTTTTCTGGCTCACTAATTCCAGCTCATTGCGCTGAAGAAGATCTGAGATCGTTTCGATGCCGAGTCGGTCCATGCATCTTTGACTGCGACTAGAAAGCTCAAGAATACTGACAGGCTCACCCAGCAATGCCTGAGCTTCACTGTCCATCCCCAGAAGAGAGGTCTCACCTCTCTGAGAATTTTCTCCAAGGCGAAGATTCTTTTGATTCAGGATCTTGCGAATCTCCTGGAGACTCGTTTCACCAAAGTTCTTATAGGAGAGCAACTCGGCTTCCGTTTTTGAGACGAGATCACCCAAAGTGTGAATCCCCATCTTTAGAAGGCAGTTTCTGCTACGTACTGAAAGTTCAAATTCGGTAACAGGAATTTGTAAGACCTGCCCCATACGAACCTTTTCCTTCTCCTTATCCCTATCGTAGTACATCGACTGGGAAGCTTCTGCATCGCGGAGATAGAGACGTGCACGGTTATGATCAGGGTTGGAAAGCAGAACCATGCGGTAGCAGGTGATCGCTTCCTCGTATCGATCGGTGTCTTCGTAGAGAAGCCCGAGATTAATCATCGCTCTGGCGTAGAGTGGAGTACTCCTCTGGCACATACGGTATGCCTCAATGGCGGACTCTTCGTCACCATAAAGAGAATGCATGTATCCGAGGCGGAACTGGAATCGTGTTTCCTCGGGGCGCCCCTCCGCTGCAGTGGAGTAGAATTGTAAGGCTTCGTCGTAGTCACCTTCATGTTGGTGAAGCAGACCCTCGAGGTAACAAATTCTCGGGTGATCGACAGAGTCCGGCAACTTGGAGAGCAATGCACGAGCCTCATCAATACGATGCTCATGAATCATTGCTTCGCAAAGCAACATACCGATCCTAGGAACGACAGATCCAAAGTTGGCCCATCCTGTTTCAAGGACGACCAAAGCTTCTTTGGAATTCCCCTCTTCAAGACTGAGCTTTCCAAGCAAATGAACGCACATGGCATTTCCCTGGCAATTACGCAGGAACCCCTTCGCCTCTTCCCTTTTTCCCAAAAGATCTAAGGCGATCGCCCTTCTGAAATCATCTGTGATTTCATCGAGAATCGATTCGAGTTCATCGATAGCGTCTCTGCGGGAAGTCACGCCTTGGCGAACTTCATGGTAGAAATCGATATGAGTCTCTCTATCGAGAATCAATTCGCGGATGGAGACTTCTTCTTGAATATCCAATTTTCCTCCTCAGGGGAAAGAATCACCGACTCAGACGTCGTGGGTACTGCCATTCGATCGAATTTGCACAACTCGAAACAGTACCACGCATCAGTATCCAGCCTCAGGCCAACTGAGCCCCGGGCAACCTGATCGGTGACGGGAATGAGTCGAAGGCAGCCTAGGATCATAAGTAACCCACGGGGGGCCGTCAACTTGAACAGGCCTGAGAGGTCTTCATCCTTCAAATAGTCCCCTCTGGCCCTCATGATCCAGCAGAGCCCGAATCGTCCAACATCGCTCAATTGGATTGCTCAATGGGTCCCGCTTGCCCAAGTGGTTTCTGGGGTGGACCATGCTCCACGTCCCCCTGAACGCCCGGGGAGGCATTAATTCAAGAATTGGGTCCTCAGCCGGGCCTCGCGGAAGAGACAGGAATCGATGAGCGAGGGATTAAATATAGCTCAGCAGGAAGCCGTCTCGCACCACGCGGGTCCTCTGGTGGTGATCGCTGGCCCGGGCAGTGGCAAGACTCGAGTGATGACTCAAAGAATCGCTGACATGGTTCATTCCGGAATAGCCCCAGGTTCTATTCTGGCCATCACCTTCACCAACAAAGCGGCCGAAGAGATGCTTCGCAGAACTATGCAACTGCTCTCCATCCCAGAACACGACTCTTTTAATGGCAACGGATTTTTTGGTTCTGCAGCACTCGGTCTCGAAGAAGACCGTCCAGTACTCAGAACCTTTCACTCCTTCTGCGCAAGACTCCTTCGTCGTCACGCACACCGCCTCGAACCTTACACGAGTCAGTTCTCGATCTATGATTCTGTCGACCAAAAACAACTCGTCACAGAAGTGATGAAGCAACTTCAACTCGACAGAACGGCTTTTCCACCAAGAGCTTCGATGTCTACGATCAGTCAGTGGAAGAATCAGATGGTCTCTCCAGAGATCGCCATCGATCAAGCCGCAACATTCCGTGACCGGGAGTTGGGCAAACTGTATGGAAGATATCAAGAATTACTGGAAGAAAGAGATGCTGCCGACTTCGACGATCTCCTTCTATTAGTCGTGCGACTTCTGACGGAACATCCCGACGTTCTTGAACGACTTCAAGAAAGATTCCAGTACGTCATGATTGACGAGTTCCAAGATACCAATCGACCTCAATACCTGATCGCTAAACTGTTATCACAGAGTCACAGCAATATTTGTGTGACGGGTGATCCTGACCAGTCGATCTACTCTTGGAGAGGTGCGAGTCCCGATAACTTCAACCGTTTCAGAGAAGACTTCCCCCAGCATCAAGTCGTGACTCTTGAGCAAAACTATCGATCCACTCCCCAGATCCTGGAAGTCGCCTCCAGACTCGCTGGATCTGAGTTTGGTCACAGAGAACTGTTCACTGAAAATGCGGATGGCAATGCCGTCAGGGTCCAACAACTGCACGATGAAAGAACTGAATCCCGCCGGGTATGCGACCACGTCGAGTCCTGGCTCTCGGAAGGGGTGTCCAGCGACCAGATCGCTGTCCTCTATCGGGTCAATTCACTCTCGCGTGCCATCGAGGAAGAGTTTGTACGACGAAGACTTCAATACGCCGTCGTCGGCGGAATGTCTTTCTACGAGAGAAAAGAAATCAAAGATATCCTCGGATATCTCAGAGCTGCCCGATCCAGCCGAGACGATGTGGCTCTACAAAGAATTTTCAACACACCGGCAAGAGGGATCGGCAAAGTCAGTCTTGAAAGATTTCAAGACGCCGCGATCTCTCATGGACGAACGATGGGTGAACACCTGAGAAGGTCCGACTGCACAGAGGGCATCAAAGGAAAAGCAAAAAAGGGAATCGATCATCTGCGAGAAGTCCTAGAGAAACTGGAAGACCGACTTTCGGGTGGACTCGCAGATCTTGTCGAGCAGGCTATCGAAGCCAGTGGATATATTTCTCATCTTGAAAGATCTGAACCTGAGAACTGGCAAGAAAGAGAACAAAACCTGCAAGAACTGGTTGCCGCCGCTGCAGAGACGGAAGAGATCCTCGATCTCGCTCGCCAGCAACCTCTCCAAAGACACGAGGATAATGAAGACGACTTTGACCCTCTCACGATTTTCCTAGAGCGCATCGCACTCGTAGCCGATGCCGATAGTCAGGAAGAACTGAAAGAAAAAGTCTCATTGATGACCTTGCACGCGGCAAAGGGTCTGGAGTTTGAAAAAGTCATCATCATCGGAGTCGAAGAAACTCTGATTCCCCACTCCCGTCATGGCGAAGTAGAGGGCATTGATGAAGAAAAAAGGTTGCTCTATGTAGGTGTCACACGAGCCATGGAAGAATTGGTTCTGACCCATAGTTCATGGCGAAGACGATTCCAAGAGAGAGAACCCCGACTCCCCTCCTCTTTCCTAAGCGAACTCGAAGGCACTTCCATAGAATTTGATAGATCCCCCTCTCGGTCAGGTCACACTTCTCCTACAGTATGGGACGAAGAGAGTACTCATGACTCTGAGGAAGACGATGGACTCCACCCCGGTGCATGGGTTCAACATGAATTACTGGGACGAGGCAGAGTCAATACTGTCCAGGGATACGGCTCATCTCGCCGCATCACCGTTCGATTTGAAAATGGTGAAGAGCGACAACTCGTCGTCGCCTATGCGCCCCTGACACCGATATCGCCTCCGGATGAAGAATGGGAAGCATGCTGAAAACCAGCGCAATGAAATACCTGCTATTGATCACGACTCTGACCGTACTCCTCGGCAGTCCGACTCAACGGCGGATCCAGGCTCACGAATTGTTGGAGGGTGTCGGCACTCAAGTCACCTTTACACTTCGTGGCTCAGAACTGGTCATGCTTTTCAATCACGGATGGAGTGCCTCTTCAGGCTTTTCGGTCCTCTCCAATCTCGATGCCGACAATAATGAACGAGTCGAAGAGGCAGAGTGGCGTCCTTATTTGGAAAACCTACTCAGTTCATTGCTTCCGGATTTAAGCCTCCAAATCAATGGGCAAAAAATCACTCTAGAACTGAAATCCATCGAAGAAGAAGGCCTACAAGGATCCGTCAGTGCGAGAGCTTTTGATGTTTATTACACACTGGTAGGTCAACTTCCTTCAGCACTTCCTGACGATGCTCCTTGGGGCGCGGGTGGTTGGTGGCTCCACTGGCATGACGGCACTCATACCAATCGCCTTTCCAGTCAAATCACCTGGATCCCACTGGAAGATCACGACCCGACTCTTTCAGTTCTAATCCTTGATCCCGCTCCGGAACTGATCGAGGACCAAGGTCCTTTTCTGCGCACACCAGGTCGAAATTCAATACTGCATTTTCACCCCGGTGCGACACCCTTTGACCCTTTTGGAGATGATCCACCCACGTCTGATTCGATTCGCCAATGGCTGAATAAATCGAAAGGATCAGATCCCCTTTCAAGTCAAAAAGACACCTCTGAGAAAGACACCTTTAAACCCACTCGCCCCCCCGAAATCGCAAAGGGTGATAACCCACCACAGATCTCTGAAGAAGAAGAGATCGGTAATATCGTCGAAACCATCGTCTCTGGAAAAGCAGCCATCTGGGAGATTCTGCTCGCTCTCCTTCTAGCCTTTATTTATGGAGCGGGACATGCTCTCGGGCCAGGCCATGGTAAAACGATGGTCGCTGCTTATCTGGTAGGTACTCGGGGTCGCATCAGAGACGCTGTGATCCTCGGTATCATTGTCACCATCGCACATACCGCCAGTGTCTTTCTTCTTGGCCTCGTACTTTTGTCATTGATCGAGTGGAGTGCTGACAAATCGATGTCGGCCACTTATCAAAATTGGATCACCACGACCTTTAGTGTTCTCTCTGGAGTCATGTTGATCCTGTTTGGCCTATTCCTCGCACGCCACCGCTACCGGCACTTCAATGGACAAGCGCATGATCACTCACATGATCACTCACACGATCACTCACACGATCACTCACACGATCACTCACATGACCACTCACATGACCACTCACACGGTCACTCACACGGTCACTCGCATGTCCCCAAAGACTGGGGTGCAGATGGTGGAGTCCGGTTCAGGGATTTACTCGCTCTGGGACTCAGTGGAGGCATCGTCCCCTGTCCGGCTGGTTTCACAATTCTTCTTGTCGCCGCCCACTTTCAAGCCCTCCCCCTTGGAATCGTCATACTGATATTCTTCAGTATGGGATTGGGTGTCACGCTGATTGGTATCGGCACTCTGTTGACTCTGGGTAAAGAGGGAGTGATCGATCGAATGGGCGTCACAGCCAGTTCGCCTCTGATCAAATTAGCGCCTGTGTTTTCTGCCCTCGTGGTAGCCGGTGTCGGATTCTGGTTTACGTGGCAAAGTTTCTCAGAAGGCCAAGAAGTCATCTCGCAGATGCTTCGATCATTTGCGAACTGGCTCGACAGTTAAACTAGCCCGGAAGATTCTCCAGATTTGTTTCGGGATGGACGCAGGTATCCAGACCCAGCGTTCCCAAAATAGCCCTGCCTTTATGGCCAATTTCACGGCTCTCACTTTCAGGATCGGAATCCCATGTGATCGCCCCGCCAAAAGGAATAAGTGCCTGGCCGGCGGCGACGATGGCGCTTCGAATTGCAATATTGAATTCCAGATCACCATTCGGGGATAACCAGCCTATGGATCCGGTATATACAGATCGCGGCCAAGGCTCCAATTCCCGGATGACCTGCATCGCCGCTCTCTTTGGCGCTCCTGTAATCGACCCCCCAGGAAAAGTGGCTTCCAGAATCTCACCGGGCCCCGGATTTCCTTGAAGAACTCCTTCGACCGTTGCCACCGTATGCAGCACCGTGGAATAAGCCTCAACATCAGCGACTGCTGTCACTTCCACACTTCCCGGCATACAGATTCTGCCCAGGTCGTTGCGTTCCAAATCGATGATCATCGCCAGCTCTGCGCGCTCTTTTTCATTCGCCAGTAATTGAGCACCAGCCCGCTGATCCTTGAGGGGATCTCCTGTTCTGGGCACAGTTCCCTTAATGGGACGAGTACAGATGTGTTTATTGCGACGACGCAGGAACTGCTCTGGCGATGCGCTCACAACGGCGTGTGTTGAAGATTGTAAAAGTGCACCATAGGGCACCGGCTGAGCTTGTCGCCAACGGGCGTGAAGATCTTTCGGTTCTGGGCACCCTGCGACCATAAACCCGCGAGCCAAATTGACTTCGTAGACATCTCCTTGGCCGATACGTTTTTGAATCTCTCTTACCGATTCCAAATATTCGGATTCGGAAAATGAAGACGCGACCATGGATGGTGTTTCTGGGTTCGGCTGGCTGACGACCGCTGAGGAAAGACGTAACTCCATTCGATCTTTCCAACCCTCACGATTTCTGTGAAGAAACCATGCTTCACCTGTCGAAGCGAACCGAACATATATCTCATCGTGAAGAGAGAAATTGAGTCGGGGTAATTCGTCTAACCAAGCGATATTTGCTGTCGAACTAATTTCGCGAGCATTCATTTCGTAGAAATCATCCAACAACTCATAACTGAGCCAACCCACGGCTCCCCCCGTGAAAGGCACTGTCTCACCAGAAAGTTGAAGTGGAGCTTGCTCTACTTCCCACTGTCGAAACCAATGATCGAATTTCTTCAACGGACGATCTTCAAGGTCTTGTGAATTTTCATTCGCTGCGATTTCGAAAGACGAGATGGGATCAAACCCCCATATGTCCCAGAGGCCGGTGCCTGCCACGTCGAGTCCACTCTCCAACAGAAAGCAGTCTTCACCTGGAGAAATCTGCTCTAGCACAGGCTCCAAAGAAAGAATCCCTAGAGGAACGACCTGAAGAGAACTCTCAAATGGCGACTTCAACATTCAGAGACCTTCCGAAAACCTTGCAAAAAAAGCCTCCAGTCAGGCGGAGGCATGGACGATGTACCAATAGAACACCCGAGAACGGCAATTTCTTTACTGAAGGACGATAATAAACATGGAATCCGAATCGAACCCTTTTTCCACAGAAGACAGTTCTCTCATGGTGGTCAGCCAAAAAGAGGAGTTTTGCATTCTTTACGACCGTCAGGATATGCCGGGATTATTGGAAGAACTTCTCAAAATGGGCTCTCCTGCCCCCAGATCCTTAGATGAAGCGGTCGAAACGGACGAAGAAGAGCTCACTATCGACCACTTCCGTTCCGTCGTCAGAGAACTGCTTTGCCGGATTCATGGTCAGATCCGCTAACCATTCCCCACGACTTATCCACAACCCTCCAGCTCTAGATTCGCCAAAACAAGGCGCTCTCAGCCACGACACGTCCCCCTAATGCCGGGGATAGGCTTCAAATTTTTTTCCGGACTTCATAGGATCTAGCCAAGGGAATCGCCTTCGGGCTGGGAAGATGGTGCGAATTGATGGATTCATTCCTTCAGCACCTCGAATCAGAGCGAAATCTAAGTTCGGAAACGCTCCGAGCCTATCGCAAAGATCTCGAGCAACTTCAGGAGTTCTTTCAAGTTAATAATCTCTCGGAACTGGTGTCCAGAAGCACCGAAGAGGTGCGCCGCTGGCTTGCACACTTCGGAGAACTGGGATACTCCCGATCCACGATAGCCCGTAAATTGGCTTCCGTGCGGGGCTACTTCAGGTTTCTCCAACGCGAACACAAATTCGAGGGCCGCTGCGCGTTCCTCGAACTGGATACGCCAAAGGTCCCGCGGTCACTCCCGCACTTCCTCACCATCCAGGAAGTGATGCGATTACTGGACCAACCCCAGACCGACACTTATCGAGGATTGCGAGACAGAGCCATCCTTGAAATCCTTTACAGTACAGGCCTAAGGGTGAGTGAACTTGTGGCGCTCGACTGGTGCCATATCGACAGCAAAATTCGCCTCGTCCGAGCATTCGGTAAGGGTCGCAAGGAAAGAATCGTACCGATTGGTGAACATGCCATTCGATCTTTGATCAGTTATAGAGAAGCGATTCCCTCCCGCTGGATTCCAGAGAATGGAAACTGGGCCCCTGTCCCGGTTTTACTCAATCGTTTCGGAGAACGAATTTCTGACCGATCCATTCGTAAGATTTTTGATCGATATGTCGGGCGTGCCGGCTTAGATCAGAAAACGAGTCCTCACACACTGAGGCATTCTTATGCCACTCATTTGGTGGATAGCGGCGCGAATCTTCGCGAAGTTCAAGAGCTCCTCGGTCACAAGCACCTAGCGACCACTCAGGTATACAGGCACTTGACCAGCGAGGCTCGGACAGCGGAGTATCAAAAGCATCCCCACAGCAAACTTCCTGACCCAGAAATCACGACTTCGTAGATCCACTGCCGATTTCAGGCATCAATCCACGACAACCGTGGCGGTGAAGTTGCCGCCCTCGTATGAAACAGATATGCTCACCTTTGAGGGCCTCGTTCCTCGGGTCGCAATTCAGTGGAAATCTTGAGTCGCTGGCGTAGCTCAGTTGGTAGAGCACAGCTTTCGTAAAGCTGAGGTCACGGGTTCGACTCCCGTCGCCAGCTCCATAAAATATGAATCCCGTCACCTCTTCGGGTGGCGGGGTTTTTTTTGGCGGTGACGCACTCACTCCCGAACCTACTTTACAGAGTCCAGAATTCGCAACTCCACTCCCAGTCTTCTTCTCTTCACACTATTCGCGTGCCATTCGATAATTGAAATTCACTGTCTCGCTTCAACTTGAATACGAACATATAATCAAACTCAGCAAATTATTCTAGACTGATCGACTGATTTACAATTTCAGAGATACAGAGCTCTCCTATCCAGTACGAATGGGAAGCTCAACTCGCCCGCGGAATGGGAGCAATTTCATGTTCAGAACTTTGGTGATTGTCACAATTCTGATTCAAGGTTCAATTCTGATTCAAGGTTCAAACCTGTACGGACAATGCGATCCAGGCGGAGGACAGGGGGGTACCGGAGCGGACGTCATCGTCGGAGACCTTGTCGGTACTCAGAGCTACGGCAACTCTGGCGGATACTACGCCTTCTCAGTCGGAACCACGTCTTGCAATATCGGCACCGAAGAATTGCTCTGGATCTCCAGTACCAATGAACACCCGGTGATCGGCCAAAACATGTATCGCCTCAGAGACGGGCGCTTCGAGCAGATTGGGATGAGCTGGCTAAAGCATGGCTTCACAGCACTCCAAGGTGACATCTGCAATTGTGGCTGCGTCTCCTCGGGATCCGGCTCTCGCCTCGGGGTAGGTTGCTCAGATCCATACGGCGCGAGTTTGAATGGAAGCCAAGGTAGTCTGGGATCTCGCTCTGAAGTCACCGACCCCGCTCACGGTATATTCGTTTACCCCCAGATCATGGATCCTTCAAATGCCGACTTGACCTACAGAAGGCTAAGAGTGCATGGAGATGACCTCACCCCTGCCCTCAACACAAATGCCCGCTACTTTGTAGAGGGTCATTACGTGACTCCCGATGATGCGGCTGCTGGAAATCATCATAACAACTGTAGTTATCGTGAAGTGTCCATCTCTGCGAGTACCTCAAACCACGCCATCAGTTTCCTCGGAACGACTCAAAGACAACAACCAGCATTGCAAGCTTGGCAAGACGTCGACCCCGGAGTCACTCTCGTGGACATTTCTGACGGAGAAGACGGCCTCATGATTCTCGGTTACAAGGTCACTCAGCAATCTGCCAATCTTTGGGAGTATGAATACGCGCTCTACAATATGGACTCGACACGAAGCGCACGCAGTTTCTCGGTTCCCTTATTAGGCGTCGTTCCCAGCGCCATCGGCTTTCACGATGTGGAATATCACAGTACGGAAGTTTATGACGGAACAGATTGGTCATCGTCTAACAGTGGCGGAACTATCACCTGGAACACTTCTACCTTTGCTCAAGATACCAATGCCAATGCCATCCGTTGGGGAACCACTTACAATTTCCGATTCACAACAACCTCTCCTCCTGTCCCGGCAAATTTAACGGTCGGCTTGTTTACTCCCGGTGCAGTGGATTCCCTTTTAGTACCTGCAGTGGCACCTGCCGCTGGAAATCTAGACTGTAATGGCAACGGGATTCCTGACGCCGACGAGATTGCCTCTGGAGCATCCGACTGTGACGGAAATGGACTCCTCGACGAATGTCAGGACGATTGTAATAATGACGGCATCGCTGACGCCTGTGAAATTATCGCAGGAGCCGGTGATTGTGATAACGATTTCATTCCTGACTCCTGTCAAATCACCGCTGGAGCAGCCGATTGTGATTTGAATGGAGTTCTTGATAGTTGCCAGATTTCACAAGGAACCTCAGCGGACTGTAATCAAAACGATGTGATCGACGGCTGTGAGATCTCATCAAATCCGGCTCTCGATTGTGATACCAACGGCGTTCTCGACATCTGTGAAGCAGCGGGAATATTCACCTATGTTGATAATGTCTCTCCTCCCGCTCCCATCGCTGACAATCTGCCTGCTGTCGTTCGCATCCTCAATGTCGATCAAATTGGCACCATCGATGATGTGAATGTTCTTGTGGAATTGACACACACGTTTATCGGAGACCTTGACATCACCATCGCGGATCCAGGAGGAACCTCCATCTTCCTTCACGCAGGTGCCGGTGGCTCTGCAGATGACATCAACACGACCTATGACGACGAGACAGGAACGAATACTTCGAGCCCGGCTGCCCCATTGTCGGCCTTTGATGGAGCGAACGCCCTTGGCGACTGGACATTAACGATTACAGACACCGCAGGAGGCGATGAGGGTCTTCTCAACGTCTGGGGTATGGACGTGGCTATTGCAGGTGCAGGAATTCCTGACTGTGACAACAATGGCATCCATGACGGTTGCGAATTGAATAGTGCGAACGACTGCAACAGCAATGGCGTACTGGACTCCTGCGACATCAGTTCGGGTTCTAGTGTTGACGCGAATAGCGACGGTATCCCCGACGAATGCAGCGGTGTTGTCAACTACGTTGCTGGAGACACAAATGCTGACGGAAGTCACGACATCAGCGATGCTGTGCAAAGTCTCCAGTACCTCTTTGCCGGTGCCAGTACAAACTGTGTTGCTGCCTATGAGGTGAATGGTGACTCGCAAGTGGACATCTCTGACGTGGTCTATCTTCTGGTCTACCTCTTTGATAGCGGCGCAACGCCCGTGGGTCCTTTCCCAACTTGTGGTCCTGTCTCACCGGGAGCGGCCCCAGGGTGCGACTCGTTCAATGCATGTCCCTGATTGAAGTCATAAAAAAAAGTCCCGGATGTCGAAAGACATCCGGGACTTTTTTGTAAGACGACTTCTCCTGATTATGCGGAGACAGCCACGTTTTCACTGTTCGAAACCTTACCAAACCTGTTGTTCAACTGATTGAAAACCAGAACGAGAGGAATGGCCAACGCAGCAACCCAGCGGAAAGCCATCTTGCCCGCGTAGGCCATCGCTGCGGACTCACCTTCTCCTGCAAGAAGTGCGACCTCTTTGTAGTAGTCCTGGATCATTCCCACGCCTGGGACAGTCACGTAGCCCACAACGAGCATTCCGATTCCACCCATGAGGCAAAGACCTAAAGCGCCACTATTGGGAATTCTCTCTGCGACGAATCCGATCATCGTCGGCCAGAAGAAGCAAACTCCGACATAGAAGATCGTCGCCGTCAGGAAGATCGACTGCATACTGGAAGCGTAAGTCATGGCAAAGAGGCCCACACCACCCAGGATTGCAGATCCCATGAGCAGCCCTGTGGGAGAAAACTTTTTCACAAAACTACCTGCGCTATAGCGAAGAACAGCCATCAAGGCCATTCCATAAACCAGTACCAGAAGAGCAGCGTTATTCTTGAAGCCTGCCTCCACAAAAGCGGGGCCCATCAATGACTCAATCCAGCGACCCGGTGCAAGTTCTAAAGTTGCCGTCAATCCCATGCAGAAGAGCATCGTCAAGAACAAGGGTGACTGTGTCGCCTTTGTCACTTCTGCAGCAGGAATATTAGACTGCACCCGTTCAGTCTGAGGAATCTCTTGTCCCATGAACATGAATCCGTAGACAACGGTGGGCACAAGAACAATGGACAACTTCGCTTGCAACAAGCTCAATCCCATGAAGGACCAAACCTCACCCGCGGGAAGAGCGGCAGCCGCTTCAGTCAGGAAGTACCCAAAGAGAGCACCAATGATGATTCCCACTGGCCAAAAGACATGAAACTGATTGAGCTTCACCGTCTTGTTGTTGGGAAACAGTGTTGCGACGAGTGGATTACAACCCGCTTCAACACATCCGTTTCCAAGTGCAATAATGGATGCACCTGCCATCAATTGTGAAAATCCCTCGGCAAAGATCATCAACAACGCACCAAAGACATGGCACATGAATGCCATCTTGAGGGAAATGGCGATGCCTATCTTTTCGATCACCACACCTAGTGCGATGATGGAAATGGCAAAGCCTCCGAGGGCGGCCCCCCCGATCCAGCCTTTCTGCGTCTCGCTGAGAGAATACACCTGCCCAAAATCGCCCATCGAAGCGGTGATCACTCCAAATGCGATAGAGGTAGAAATGAGAGCCATGCAACTGGCCCAGAAGAGACGAGAACGTTGAGCCTCGTTGGTCACTTTTGACACTTGTATCCCCCTGTCATTCGTTTCAAACATCCGGGTGCGGATCCCCCCCGCCCCTGAACAATAGTGGGACAAAATTGGACTTCCATGTCAATCAGGAACGATCAGGCATCCTCTGAGAGTTTTCAAACATTCCATTTGTTAACCTCCTCGTTAACTCATAGAATGCGTTTGTGGTCGGGATTTATTCCTTGAGGAGAGTCAAAGACCACCTTATTTCGTCTTCATCTCTATCTTCCGGCGCACGGTTCTAAACCCACCGTGCGCCTTTTTTAATTCTCACTCAATTCTATTCAAAAAGACCCATACAGTGGTTTTGAACCGAATTGTGCTGAGTTGGGGTATGGATCTCACCGACAAAAGTGAGATGCTGATCTTGTCAAAAAGCCGCCTCGACCCACATTTGAGAGGATTCATCATGGCCTTCAATTCGGGATCTCCCCCTGCCACGAATTTATTTTGGGTTCTCTCTGCATTTTTTTGGGTTTTTCTCGGGGCCAGCGGGTGTTCCGGGTCCTTTCAGCGTTCCGCTGAGATCAGTTCGAAGAGCCCTCCCCACATCATTCTTATCGTCGCCGATGACCTGGGCTATTCCGATTTAGGATTCACGGGAGTTTCCGATATCTCAACTCCCCAGCTCGACCGCATCGCAATGGAGGGGATTGTTTGTACCGATGCCCATGTGGTCGCCTCCGTTTGTGCTCCTTCCCGAGCGGGTTTATTGACGGGCAGATATCCTCAAACCCAGGGCTTTGAATGTAATTTGGGAGGAGCTGGAACAGGCCTACTCGCAGGGACAACCACACTGGCCTCACGCTTAAAAAGCGTGGGTTATCAAACAGCACTCGTGGGTAAATGGCACCTCGGTGCTCAATCTGATAACCATCCTCGATCCTTGGGCTTTGATCATTTTTCAGGAATCCTCGGGGGCTCCCGATCATATTTTCCTGTTCTCGAAAAACCTCTCTCCAAATCAAGACTTCTCGAACGTGATGGTGAACGTGTACCAGAATCATCTTTTTCATATTTCACAGATTGGATCACGGATGAAGGAGTTCGACTGATCCAAGAAAACACTACCGACAAACCTTTGTTCCTGATGCTTTCTTACACCGCTCCCCATACCCCCATGCACGCCCGCCCTGACCTGCTTGGCGGTGGGAGGGATGTCTGGCGAGCGGCGAGGGCCGCACGGGATGGTTTCCCAGCAACCATGTCCAAATCCTTCCTCGGCCCCAGCGCGAGAAGAAGAAGAGAGACACGGCCGGAGTCTCGCCCGCGACAC